>Ga0256840_1000100_pt1 | contig 73107 bp, 68 predicted proteins | sample 355202metaG_FD_185969 | JGI IMG/M metagenome (GOLD analysis project Ga0256840, IMG submission 185969) | Hydrothermal vent microbial communities from Mid Atlantic Ridge, Atlantic Ocean - 355-202 | ecosystem: Environmental > Aquatic > Marine > Hydrothermal vents | place: Atlantic Ocean: Mid... | reverse complement strand
AACCGTTCAGGCCGGCCCGTTTACGGTTGGCTTTGCGCCGATCTCGCACTCTATCCCCGAGGCTTCGGCGCTGGTGATTGATACGCCGGTTGGGCGGATTTTCCACTCTGGTGATTTCAAAATCGACCCCGACCCGCAAGTGGGCGAGGCCTTTGACCCCGAGTTGATGAAAGAGATCGGCAAAGACGGGATTAAGGCGTTTGTGTGCGACAGTACCAATGTGTTCAACCACAATCCCGGGCGCTCGGAAGCCAACCTGCCAAGTGCGATTACCGAGATGATGGCCCACGCCACCGGCATGGTGGTGGCAACGACCTTTGCTTCCAATGTGGCGCGGCTGAAGACGCTGGCGCAGGCCGCTGTAGATGCGGGCCGCGAGGTGGTGATGGTCGGCCGCGCGATGAACGTGATGACCCAAACCGCGATGAGCACCGGCGTGCTTACGGATTTTCCGCCCGTGATCAGCCTTGAGGATGCCAAGGGCAAGCCGCGTGATAAGCTGATGGTTCTGGCCACGGGCTCGCAGGGCGAGCGGCGGGCGGCCAGTGCGCAGCTGGCGGTTGGCAAGTATCGCGGGATGACGTTGAAGGAAGGGGATACCTTCCTATTTTCCTCCAAAACCATTCCGGGCAATGAAATCGGCGTGGGCCGCATTCATAACCAGCTTGCCGAAAAGGGCGTGGTGGTGGTGGCCGAGGATGACCGCTATCACGTGTCTGGCCACGCTAACCGGCCTGATCTGGACCGGCTGCAAACCTTGCTGCACCCTGATCTGGTGATTCCGATGCACGGCGAATATCGCCATCTGCGCGAGCACGCTGAAATGGCGCAAGCGAATGGGCGCAATGCGATTATTGCCCCTAACGGCGTGATGGTTGATCTGACCAACAAAGCCAAAGTGGTGGAGCATATCGAAACCGGCCGCACCTATCTGGACGGCACCGTGCTGATTGGCGCGATGGATGGCGTGGTGCGGCAACGGCTGCAATTTGCCATGCGCGGGCATGTGGTGGTGTCGGTGATGATCGACGAAAACAACCGTATGAGCGATGGCGTGTGGGCCGAGGGCCACGGGCTGCCAGACCCCAAGCAGGGCAGCCTTGATGAGGCCATGGAAGCGGCGATGAACCGTGATCTTGAAAAGGCCAAGCGCGGGGTGCTTGGCGATGACGAGGCGGTGGAAAAGCTGATCACGCAGGCTTGTAACAGGGTATGCAGCAAGGCGATTGGCAAAAAGCCGGTGTGCACGGTTTTGATTAACCGGATGGTTTCCTAACGTGGTTTGGCTTTCTGCTGCGGTAGAAAGCCAGCGACAGGCGTAGGCAAACAGGCATAAAAAAACGGGGGGCATTTAGCCCCCCGTTTTTATTTTGCGGGGTCAAACCCCAGTATAATGCCCCCGTAGGGTGGGTTTTAACCTACCACTATTCGGATGTCGGCGCAGGCGCGGTAATACGCGCACGCTTTTTAGGCTTTTCAGCCGGAGCCTCTGCAGGGGCGTCCTCGGCTTTTGGAGCCGCCTCAACAGGAGCCTCTTTCACCTTCGCCGCAGGTTTTTTACGTGGCTTACGCTTGGGCTTTACTGGCTCGCCAGCGGCCTCAGCGGCGGCCTTGTCGGCCTCGATCTGTGCCTTGGTCCGGCGCTTGCGCTTAGGCTTGGCAGGCGCTTCTTCGGCGGCGGGTGCTTCGGCTTCTGCCTCGGGGGCAGGGGCTTTGCTGCGGGTGCGCCGTTTTTTGGGTTTTTCTGCCGCAACAGCTTCCGTTGGGGGCTCTTCCGGTGTTGGCGCTTCGGCTTTCACCTCTTCGACTGGCACCTCTTCTACCTTCGGCGCGGCTTTCCGGCGTGGCTTGCGCTTGGGCTTCTCTTTAGGTGCTTCGGCTGCGGCGGGGGGTTCCATCACCTCCACGGCTTGCACCACATCTACCACCTCTGGCGCGGCCTCGGGGCTGTGCTTTGGCGACTCTGCCTCGGGTTTTTCGTCCGGCATTGGCAGGAATTCGCGGGTTAAAAATGCGGGCATATGGTCGCCCATGCCGACGGGGCCGCGGCGGTTATCTTGCCGGTTATTGCCACGGTTGTCAGTCCGGCGCTCATTGCGTCGGTTGCCCTCTTGGCGATTATTTTCGCGCTTTGCTGGTTCTTCACGCTCTTTGCGCGGGGCGCGGCCACGGCGTGGCTTGTTGGCCTCTTCGGCTTTTGGCTCGGGCTTGGCTTCCGGTGCTGGCGTTTCAGCCGGCTTGGCAGGCGCGGCCTTTACCAGCGGGTTATCAATACGGTCGATCTTGGTTTTTACCAACTCTTCAATCGCGTCAATATGCTTTTTATTCACCGGCAGGCAGAGCGTAATCGCCTTGCCCAGCAGCCCTGCGCGGCCGGTGCGGCCGATGCGGTGGACGTAGTCTTCGGCGTGGATCGGCACATCAAAGTTAAACACGTGCGAAACAGCGGGGATATCAAGGCCGCGCGCCGCCACATCAGAGGCCACAAGAAACTTCAGCTTACCCTCGCGGAAATCGTTCAGGATGCGCATACGGGTGCTCTGGTCGAGGTCGCCATGAATAGGGTTGGCATCCAGCCCGTATTTCTTCAGCGACTTGGCGACGATGTCGACATCGACCTTGCGGTTACAAAAGATGATGGCATTTTTCAGGGCATCGCCCTCGGCTAGCATCAGGGCGCGCAACAGGTCGCGCTTTTCTTTGGCGGCGCGGTCTTTGCGGCTCGGCGTGTGCTCGCACACCACCTGAGTGATGTTTTCCGAGGTGGTGGCGGCGCGGGCCACTTCCACGCGCACGGGGTTGTGCAGGAATTCTTCGGTAATCCGCGTGATTTCCGGCGCCATGGTGGCCGAGAAAAACAGGGTTTGGCGGGTAAACGGCGTGAGCTTGAAAATGCGCTCGAGGTCGGGGATGAAGCCCATGTCGAGCATGCGGTCGGCCTCGTCTACTACCATGACCTGCACGGCGTTCAGCATCAGCTTGCCGCGCTCGTGGTGGTCGAGCAGGCGGCCGGGGGTGGCGATGAGCACGTCAACGCCGCGATCAATCAACTTGTCCTGATCCTTGAACGAAACACCGCCGATCAGCAGCGCCATGGTGAGCTTGTGATATTTGCCGTAATTCTCGAAATTCTCGGCCACTTGTGCCGCGAGTTCGCGCGTGGGGCAGAGGATCAGCGAGCGCGGCATCCGCGCGCGTGCGCGGCCCTTGGCGAGGATCGTGATCATCGGCAAGGTGAATGAAGCGGTTTTGCCCGTGCCCGTTTGTGCAATACCAAGCACATCTTTGCCCATAAGCGCATGGGGAATCGCCTCGGCCTGAATCGGCGTGGGCGTGGTATAGCCGGTTTCGGCTACGGCTTTGAGAACCTTCTCGTCAAGGTTCAAGTCACTGAATTTAGTCATGTTTATCCGTTTATTGCGGCGGTTAAGAGCGCCGCTATATAAACACGGCTAAAAGGCACCGAATTGCGCCTTTGTCACAGGGGCTTTGTTAACGCTATCTATGACACAGGTCAATGTCATAAGGGGTGCTCGGGCTATGTTGCGTAAAAATTGCGGTTTTACCTTGGGGCAATTCCCGATATACCGCCCGTGAAGGAGAATAATATGAACGTTGAACTGCCAAAAGCCTATCGCGGGCTGGACAAGCTAAAAGTGAGCAATGTGCACCACTGGACGGATAAAACCTTTTCCTTCACCTGTGAGCGCCCGCAAAGCCTGCGTTTTCGCTCTGGCGAGTTTGCCATGATCGGCTTGCCCAATGGCGATAAACCGTTGCTGCGCGCTTATTCCATTGCCTCGCCCAATTGGGCGGAAGAGCTGGAATTTTATTCGATCAAGGTCGCTGATGGGCCACTGACGAGCAAGCTGCAACACCTGAAAGACGGTGACGAAATATTGATTCGCCCAAAGCCCGTTGGCACCCTCGTGCATGATGCATTGGTTCCCGGCAAGCGACTGATCATGTTTTCCACCGGCACCGGCATTGCCCCTTTTGCCAGCGTCATGCGTGACCCCGAAACCTACGAGAAGTTCGATGAGGTGATTCTGACGCAAACCTGCCGCGAAGTGAAAGAGCTGGATTATGGCAAAAGCCTGATGGCAGAAATTGCGTCGGACGAGCTTCTGCAAGAGGTTGTGGGTGACAAGCTGCGCTTTATTTGCACCACTACGCGGGAAGAGAGCGAAGAAATGGGGCGGATGACCGATTGGCTGAAGGATGGTCGCTTTGAAGCCGCCACCGGCTTGGCACTGAACCCCGAGACCGACCGTGTGATGATTTGTGGCTCGATGGAAATGCTGGCCGAACATAAAGCGATTTGTAAGGCGGTTGGCATGGAAGAGGGCTCTAACAGCGAGCCGGGGCAGTTTGTGATCGAAAAGGCGTTTGTGGATTGATGGTGGGGTGAAATCCCACCCTACAGGGCGGCGCTGCGCTCGGCTTGGGCGGTGCGCTCGCGGTCGGTCCATGTGGATTTGATATAGGCCCAAACGTCATTGATTTGGGCATCGGTCAGCACCTCGCCAAAGGCGGGCATACCGCTGGTGAAATCGGTAATCCCGAGGATTTCCATAGCTTTTTGGCCGCCGAATTTTGTATACTCAAACAGCATGGTATCATCATGGTGCCATGTGTGGCCTGTGGTATCATGGGGCGGTGCGGGGAAGCTGCCATCGGGGTTGGGCGCGCGCCAATTCTCCTGCCCCTCCAGATTAACCCCGTGACAACTGGCGCAATTTTCCGCATAAATCACCTGCCCCCGCGCTTGCGGGCCGGGCCGCTTCAGGGTGAGGCTCAGCAGGACCGCCGCGCCAATGGCGAGCACAGCGGCAAAGGCGAGGGCTATTTTCATGCCACCACCTTGACCCATGTGATCATCCCTGCCGCCTGATGCGAGAGCATGTGGCAGTGGAACACCCAGTCGCCCGGATTGCTGGCGGTAAAGGCGATTTCGCGGGTTTCCTGGCGCTGTATCAGCAATGTATCGCGGAGTGGGCCAACGCGGCCATCGGGCATAACTTCCTGAAAATGCGCGCCGTGCATGTGCATGGCATGGGCAAAAGCGGTGTTGTTGATGATCGGAATGCGCAGGGTTTCGCCAAGGGCGACCTCGGCCAGCGGCGTTTCCGGCAGGCCCGCGACGCCGTTTAACGTCCATATCTGGCCATTTTGCACCAGCTCTTCGGTGGTCATTTGCTGGCCTTTATAGAGACCGGATTGCAGCCCGCCCATGGCCCCGCCTTCCATATTTAGCGGCACGGTTTGTGCGCCCTCAAGGCGGGTGAGCCGCTGAATGGGGTTGGCGGGCAAAGGCGCAATATCAGGCCGGCGCGCAAGGCTGGCTTGGCCGGAAATATCGAAGGCGGCCAGCAAAATAGGGTCTTCACGGCCAATAAATCCGATCATCGCCTGCTCGCCTTGGGCGGCGGTTACATCCACAATCACATCAGCCCGTTGCGCGGGGCCAAGGGTGAGCAGATCAATCGGGGTTGGCTCATCGAGCGGCATGCCGTCGAGCGCCACAACCTTGCCCTCCAGCCCGAGCAGGGCGAGGTTCATAACGCGGTCGGTGGCTACACAAACAAACCGCAGCCGCAGGCGCTGGTTTTGCTGCACTTCGGTGAGCGCAGGGGTGAGGGTGGCTTTAAGAAAATTCCCCAGCCTTCCGGCATGGGACCAGTCGTGGATCTGGTTGAAATCAGGGTCGATCTGGGCGTCTTGGCCGAGGCGCCAGTCATCCACCACCACGGTTATGTCGTGGTCGACCTCGGGGGCGTTTGGCTCTTCGACAATCAGCGCGCCGTAAAGCCCGCGGGAGATCTGCTCGGTGGTGTTGAAATGCGAATGATACCAATAGGTTCCGGCATCCGGCGCAATGAAATCATATTCAAAGCTGCTATTGGGCTGCACGGCCTCTTGCGTAACCCCGGGCACGCCGTCCATCGCGTTATCAATGCGGATACCGTGCCAGTGAATTGTGGTCGGCTCAGCCAGTGAATTCACCAGCCGCCGTTGCACCCGCGCCCCTTGCAGCACCCGGATTTCAGGCCCGGGGGTGCTGCCATTATAGCCCCATATTCTGGTGTCGGGGTAGTCCGCCGACACCAGCGAAACCGCGCCCTCACGGGCCTCTAGCACTTCGGTGGTTTCAAAAGAAAGAGCGGGCTTGGGCAGCAGTGCGGCCGCCGAGGCTCCGGCCAGAAACTGGCGGCGCTTCAGAGTAAACATGGAATCTCCAGTGGGGGGAAGGTTGCTTTCATGGCCGATTTGGCCATGAAAGCGGGGCAGAAGCTAATCACATTTATGTGAGCTTAGGTCTGCATTTCTTTGGTGGCGGTCAGTTTTAGGTCAGGAAAATCACGTTCAACACGGTCTATATCCCATTGTAAACGTGTAAGAAAAACAGGATCTCCGTCATGGTCGGTGGAGCATTGGCCCTTGTTGGCATTTACAAAAGCATCCACTTTATCCTGCGCACCGTTGATCCAGCGAGCCGATTGATATTGCGTAGGCTCAAAGCGCACGGGCAACCCGTATTCCAGCTCTATCCGGCTGGCCAGCACCTCGAATTGTAGCGCGCCAACCACGCCGACGATCCAGCCCGAGCCGATCATGGGCTTGAAGACTTTGCTGGCGCCTTCCTCGGCAAACTGGGTAAGCGCCTTCTCTAAGTGCTTGGATTTTAACGGATCTAGCGCGCGAACGCTTTGCAGCAGCTCGGGCGCAAAGCTCGGAATGCCGGTAAAGCGGATGGCCTCGCCCTCGGTCAGACTGTCGCCAATGCGCAGCTGGCCGTGGTTGGGAATGCCCATAATATCGCCAGCCCAAGCGTCGTCGGCTAGCTCTCGGTCGTTGGCTAAAAACAGCACAGGGTTGGAAATAGACATCTGCTTGCCGCTGCGAATATGTTTGAGCTTCATGCCGCGTTTGAAGTGGCCCGAGCACAGGCGCACGAAGGCCACGCGGTCGCGGTGCTTTGGGTCCATATTCGCCTGAACCTTGAAGACAAAGCCGGAAACCTTTGACTCGGATGGAGAAACGCTGCGCGGCGTGCCGGGGCGCACTTGCGGTTCGGGGCCGTAATTGGCGATACCGTCCATCAGCTCTTGCACGCCAAACGAGTTGATCGCCGAGCCAAACCAGATCGGGGTTTGGGTGCCTTGTAAAAAGGCCTCGCGGCTAAAGGCGGGCATGAGTTCGCGGACCATTTCGAGGTCTTCCCGCAGCTTTTCAAGTAGGTCAGGGGCGACGTGTTCTTCAATAGCTGGGTCATCCAACCCGTTGATTTTAACGCTTTCTGCGACCACATTACGGTCTACCCGGTCCATCAGTTCCAAGCGGTCATTCAGGATATCATAACAGCCGATGAACTCGCGGCCTACGCCGATGGGCCATGTGATTGGTGCTACATCAATGGCGAGGTTTTCTTGTATTTCATCAATGATATCAAGGATATCGCGGCTTTCACGGTCCATCTTGTTACAAAAGGTCAGGATCGGTAGGTCGCGCAAGCGGCAAACCTCAAACAGCTTTTGGGTCTGGCTCTCCACGCCCTTCGCGCCGTCGATCACCATGATGGCGGCGTCTACGGCGGTGAGGGTCCGGTAGGTGTCCTCCGAGAAGTCCGAGTGGCCGGGGGTATCTACAAGATTGAACCAGAACTCTTTGAATTCAAACGACATTGCTGAGGCGGAAACCGAAATACCACGGTCTTTTTCCATCTGCATGAAGTCTGACCGCGAGCGCCGCGCATCGCCTTTGGCCCGCACTTGGCCAGCCATTTGAATGGCCCCGCCAAAGAGCAAAAACTTCTCTGTCAGCGTGGTTTTACCCGCATCGGGATGCGAGATAATAGCGAAGGTGCGGCGGCGCGCGATTTCGGGCGGGAGAGGGGATGCATTGGTCATGACGGGGGTATAAGCGAGGCAGGGGGCGAGGGCAAGCGTGCCGCGGGTGAGCGGATGAAACAAAGAGCAGCCGTGGCGCGCTGCGTTGCTGGCGCTTGGCTTTGGGCTGGGGTAGGCTCGGGAAAATGGAATCAGGAGGCCGGTTATGGATTTGGGTATCAAAGGAAAAACCGCGATTGTATGCGCGGCATCAAAAGGGCTGGGGCGCGGCTGTGCCGAGGCCTTGGCGGCGGCCGGGGTTGATCTGGTGATCAATGCCCGTAGTGCAGGGCCGCTGGAGGCGACAGCGGCCGAGATCGCGGCGAAATACGGCGTGCAGGTTACGCCCGTGGCCGCCGACATCAGCACCGAGGCGGGCCGTGCCAAGGTGCTGGCGGCCATGCCTGCGCCGGATATTCTGGTGAACAATGCGGGTGGGCCGCCCCCTGGCATGTGGCATGATTGGGAGCGCGAAGATTTCATCAAAGCGCTGGACGCCAATATGCTGGCTCCGATCGCGATGATGAAAGCCACGCTGCCTGCCATGATGGATAAAGGCTGGGGGCGGGTGGTGAATATCACCTCGCAATCGGTGAAATCCCCCATTGCTGTGCTGGGGCTTTCCAATAGCGCGCGGGCGGGGCTAACCGGATATGTCGGCGGCACCAGTCGGCAAGTGGCCAGCAAGGGCGTGACGATTAACAACCTGCTACCGGGCCTGCACGCCACGGATCGCGCGGTGAGCCTTGACCAGGGCGTGGCCGATGCGCAAGGTATCAGCATTGATGAGGCCAAGGCGCAGCGGGCGGCCACCATTCCGGCGGGGCGCTATGGCACGCCCGATGAATTTGGCGCGATGTGTGCGTTTTTATGCTCGGATAAGGCAGGTTTTATCGTCGGGCAGAATATTTTGCTCGATGGGGGCGCGGTGAATGCAACGCTATAATTGCTGCGTGGAGATCACGCACCCGACCGATGGGGTGAGCCATGGAAAATAAACCGAAATTCATGTCGCCCGCATGGCTGCGGCGGGTGGGGCGGGGGCGGCTCTCGTTTGGCGAGACCTTTTTTGCCGGCATGTTTGGCCCCGCTTTTGTGTTTGTGCCGGTGGGCGTGATGGTCGCGGCGCTGTTTGCGGCGGCTGCGCCGAGCTATATGATGCTCTCGATCACCGCCATGACCGTGATTTACGCGCTTTATTTCAGCGCTGTGCTGCCCGCCGTGGTCAAAACCGGATTGGCGGCGAAAAGCGCGGGCGGCTGGCGATGGTTTGGCATTTTTTTGGCACTGGCAAGCACGGTGGCGCTTTGGGGTTCGGTTTACGTATTTGCCTTGGATATATAGGCATGCAGGGAGAGATTTAATGAAACATGATGAAGTGCAAGACTATTACGGCAAGGTGCTGCAAGGCTCGGATGATCTGCAAACCAATGCCTGTTGCACCCCTGATGACGTGCCGGATTATCTGCGCGCGGTTCTTGCCAAAATCCACCCCGAGGTGACCGAAAAATACTACGGCTGCGGCCTTGTTTCCCCAATGGCGCTTGCGGGCACTTCGGTGCTCGACCTTGGCTCAGGCTCGGGCCGTGATGTATATGCGCTGGCCGGATTGGTGGGCGAAAGCGGCACGGTTGTGGGCGTGGATATGACCGATGAACAGCTCGATGTTGCGTGGCGGCACGAGGGTTTCCATGCGCAGGCCTTTGGCTATAAAAAGCCCAATACGGCGTTTAAAAAAGGTTATATTGAGCGGTTGGACGAGCTGGGGCTAACGGATGGAAGCTTTGATATCATCGTGTCCAACTGCGTGATTAACCTGTCGCCCGATAAGCCCGCTGTGCTGCGTGAGGCCTTCCGCCTGCTCAAACCGGGCGGCGAGCTTTATTTCTCGGATGTCTACGCCGACCGCCGCGTGCCCCAAGCGCTGCTCGATGACCCCGTGCTCTATGGCGAATGCCTTTCAGGCGCGCTCTATTGGAACGATTTTCTGACCCTCGCCAAAGCGGCCGGTTTTGCCGATCCGCGCTTGGTCGAAGATCGCGTGCTCACCGTTGATAACCCGGAGATCGAGGCCAAGCTTGGCGGTATCGGCTTTCATTCTGCCACCTATCGCTTGTTCAAGCTGGAAGGGCTGGAACCCGCCTGCGAGGATTACGGCCAGAGCGTGGTGTATAACGGCACCTTGCCCAATGGCGGCGCGGAGTTTGTGCTCGACAAGGGCCATGTGTTTGCGGCGGGGCAGCAGGTGGCTGTGTGCGGCAATACCTATCGGATGCTGGCCGAAAGCCGCTTCGCGCCGTATTTCGAGTTTCAGGGCAGCTTTGAAACCCATCGCGGCATTTTCGCCGGATGCGGCGGCGGGCTGCCGTTTGACCGCGAAACCAGCAGCGGCGGGTGCTGCGCATGATCGCGGTCAAGGGTTATAGCGGCAAGCGGGTTGGGGTGCTCGGCCTTGGGCGCACGGGGCTGGCCACAGCGGCGGCCTTGCACGCGGGCGGGGCTACGCCGATTTGCTGGGATGATACCCCCGCCACACGTGCCTTGGCCGAGGTTGAGGGCTATGAGGTGGCTGATATTTCCCGCACCCGCGAGGCGGAAAGCCTTGACCTGCTCATCACTTCGCCCGGCATCCCCCATCTTTACCCCGAGGCCCATAAGGCCATTCAGGCGGCATGGGATGCCGGCGTGCCCGTGGATAACGATATCGGCTTGTTCTTCCAGTCTTTCGCGAGCGATGAATGGGGCAGCTTTGACCGTTATCCCAAGGTCGTGTGTATTACGGGCTCCAACGGCAAATCTACCACCTCGGCCCTGTTGCACCACATTTTGCAACATGCCAAGCGGCCCAGCCAGCTTGGCGGTAATATCGGCAAAGCGGTGCTCGGCCTCGAGGAAGCCGTCGATGGCGAGGTGGCGGTGATAGAGCTGTCCTCCTACCAGACCGAGCTGGCTCGCACCCTGCAACCGGATGTCGCCATTTTCCTCAACCTGTCGCCGGACCATCTGGACCGCCACGGCGGGCAGGGCGGCTATTTTGCAGCCAAAAAGCGCCTGTTTACGCAGGGCTTGCCAGAGCGGGCGATTATCGGGGTGGATGAACCCGAGGGGCGCTTCCTGAGCAATGTTATTCGCGAGGGCGAAAACGTGATCGAGATCAGCACCACCCGCAAGCTTAAAGGCAAGGGGTGGAGCGTGTTCACTCGCAAGGGGTTTTTGGTGGAGTGGCGCAAAGGGCGGCAAATGGCCAGCATTGATATGCGCGCCATGGAGGGCTTGCCGGGCACGCATAATCAGCAAAACGCCTGTGCCGCCTATGCAGCCTGCCGCCATCTCGGGCTGGCACCAAAGGTGATTGAAGCCGCGATGGCAAGCTATGGCGGCTTGCGGCACCGCTGCCAGCAGGTTGGTGAGGCTTCGGGCGTAAAGTTTATCAATAATTCTAAAGCGACCAACGCCGATGCGGCGGGCAAAGCCCTGCTGGCCTTTGAAAATATCCTCTGGATTGCAGGCGGCCAAGCCAAAGCGGGCGGCATTGCGGGGCTGGATTTTAGTGCCGTGAAAAAGGCCTACCTGATTGGCGAAGCGGCAGTGGATTTCGCGGCCCAGCTCGGCGGCACGCCGCATGAAATCTCCGGCACGCTGGAGGCCGCCGTGGCCGCCGCCAAAGCCGATGCCAAAGCGGGCGACACCATCCTGCTCGCCCCCGCTTGCGCCAGCTTTGACCAGTTCGAAAGCTTCGAGGAACGCGGCGAGGTGTTTGAACGCTTGGTGGGGTGAAACCCCACCCTACCGGCGGCGCACCTTAATTTGCGCCACGGCCAGCCCCGCCAATATCAGCCCGAGCGCCCAAATAAAGCTGCTCGGCAGCGCTTCTTTCAGTACCACCATGCCAATAATTACCGCCCATATAGGCACTTGGTAGTTGACGAGAGACAGGAATGGCGGCCCTGCAGTTTTGACAATGAACACCAGCATTATCGTCGCCAGCGCGGTCGGGAATATTCCGAGATACAGCATCCCAGCCAGCGCGGGCAGGGTGGGCGCTGTCGGCACCCCGTCCACCGCTAGCGCGATCGGCAGGGCTACCATGGCCCCCATGATCAGGGCGGCGGCGGAAAAGGCCATGGCCTCGCTCTTGGGGGCCAAGCGGGTAAGCACCGAGCCAATCGCATAGCACATCGAGGCTATTACACAGGCCATGCGGGCGATATTCTCGATATCTCCGCCGCCCGATTGCAATATCCGCGCGGGCCCGATCAGCACCACAACCCCGATAAACCCAATGCCAAAACCCACTGCCTTAATCGGGGTTAGGCGCATGCCGGGAATGAGAAAATGCGAAAGCGGCAGCACCAGCAATGGCACCACGGCCATAGTAATGCCCGCAAAGCCCGAGGTCACATATTGCTGGCCCCAGCTGAGCAGCGTAAAGGGAATGGCGTTGGAAAACAGCCCCATACCAAAAGCGAAAAGCCACGTGCGCTTGTCTTTCGGCAGGCCAATGCCCATGGCATAGCTTGCCCCCGTGAGGATAACCGCCGCCAAGGCAATGCGCAGCGCGGCTATGGTGATAGGCGCAAAGCTTTCCAGCGCTTTTTCCACGCCCAAAAAAGACGCGCCCCAGATCATGCCGAGGGCGAGCAGAAGGCTCCATTGCAAAAGGCCGGGGCGAGTCATGGGGTGTCCTTTGGTTTTGGTCGCGCGACGCTAGCCCAATGGGGTGGAAAAGGGAAACCAAGAATTGTGAGACGATGGATCATCAACAGGCATGTGGCTAATCCAGCCAGAACAGATCTTCGACTTGGCAGTTAAACACCCGCGCCAGCTTTAGCGCCAGCATGGTTGACGGTGTAAAAACGCCATTTTCAATGGTGTTGATGGTTTTGCGACTCACAGAAATGGCCTCCGCCAATTCAGCTTGGGTCATGTTTTTCCCTGTCCGCCACGCTCGCAGACGGTTTTTGAGGCCCTCCGGCATTACCCGTCCCGCTTTTCAAGCCAATATTGGCGCATTAACCCGACAACAACGCCGAAAATCGCAACAGAAAACCCGACGGTTGCGCCTGAAATAGCTGCCAAACCTATAAAGTCCAAATACCCTAAAAGAAGCGCCATTTCCAAGCACCCAACGAAGGCCCATTTTTCGGAGTCGCGCTGATTGTTTAATGAGCGTTCATCAAGCAATGCGGGGTTTTTTTGTGCGGCCACCATAAAGGTAAGGTAAAGCAACGCTGATTTATAAAGCCAAACCGCTCCGATAATCGCCACGGCCAGCGCCGGAAAAAACAAACCTGGTACCTCTTTCCACCAAACACTTGCGGTCGTGCCCGCGCCAAACAAGAAAAGGCTTATCAGCATCTGTAGCAGCAGGTGTTGCAGGCTTTCATCCGTTATATTTGAGGTGTTGACGTATTCCAACCAGCTGAATTTTCGTGCAATAAGGAACGTAAGCCCCGCGGCGCTGATCGCGATTGCTACCGTTGTTATGATGTAAATTGTCGCTGGAAAGACATAATTAATACTAAAATAGTGCGCCGCGAAGAGGGCCAGTTTTGTAAGCACAACATAGAGAATCACATAGGCAAATATTAGTCGGGTTGAAAACATGGTTTGAGTCCTTAGTGTAACCTTAAGGTTACATATTGGACGCTGTACAAAAAATGTCAAGCTTCGGGGCCTTAAATGCTCTACATGTTGCTCTAAGTTTCCGATCGGAAACAAAAACCGACCACTTTTTGCCAAAACGCGACACTTTCGCTCTTGATCTGCGATGCTGCATTGCGGTATCAGCGCGGCGGGCAGGTCGTCGGAATAAGCGCGAGCGGCGGCAGGCTCAGAAATATCGCGCTGATGAAGGAGCCATCCATGAGCCTCCCTATCCCGCCGCAGGTTAAGCCTGCGCGCCCCGAATTCTCTTCTGGTCCATGCCCCAAACGCCCTGGTTACAGCCTTGAAGCTGTGGCCAAGCGGGCCTTGCTCGGGCGCTCACACCGTGCCGCCGCCCCCAAGGCGCAGCTTAAGGGTGTGATTGATAAAATGGCCGAAATCCTTGAAATACCTAGCGATTATCGGGTCGGCATTGTGCCGGCCTCTGATACCGGTGCCGTTGAAATGGCGCTCTGGTCGCTCTTGGGCGCACGTCCTGTGGATGTGCTGGCTTGGGAAAGCTTTGGCGCGGGCTGGGCGGGTGATATTGCCAACCAGCTCAAGCTGGACGACGTGAACAAGCTGACCGCCGACTACGGCGAGTTGCCCGACCTGAGCGCCGTGCGCAAAGAGGCCGACGTGGTGTTCACATGGAACGGCACCACCTCTGGCGCCCGCGTGCCTAATGGCGATTGGATCGCCGATGACCGTGAGGGCCTGACCATTTGCGACGCCACCTCGGCGGCGTTTGCGCAGGATCTGCCGTGGGAAAAGCTCGATGTCACCACCTTTAGCTGGCAAAAAGCCATGGGTGGTGAGGGGGCGCACGGCGTGATCGTGCTCAGCCCCCGCGCTGTGGAGCGGCTGGAAAGCTACACCCCGCCGCGCCCCTTGCCGAAAATCTTCCGCCTGACCAAAGGCGGCAAGCTCATCGAGGGCATTTTTAAAGGTGCTACCATTAACACCCCGTCGATGCTGGCCGTGGCAGATGCCGAAGACGCGCTGGCATGGATGGAGGGCCTTGGTGGCCTCAAAGCCACCCGCGCGCGCGCCGATGCCAATTTCACGGCGCTGCAAGCGTGGGTCGATGCAAGCGATTGGGCCGAGAACCTCGTGGCGGATCCGGCGGCACGGTCCAACACGTCCGTTTGCCTGAAAATCGCGGACCCCGAGATTGCGGCCTTGGATAATGATGCGCAAAACGCCTTCGTGAAAACCATGGTCAAGTTGCTGGATGAGGCTCAAGCGGCCTATGACATCGGCGGCTATCGTGATGCCCCTGCGGGCCTGCGCATATGGTGTGGTGCCACCGTTGACACTGCCGATGTTGAAGCCCTGACTCCATGGCTCGACTATGCTTTCGCCACTGCCAAAACCCAATTGAAGGAGGCATAAAATGCCCAAAGTTCTTATTTCTGATAAACTCAGCACCGCCGCCGTTCAAATTTTCAAAGACAACGGGGTTGAGGTGGATTTTATGCCCGACCTTGGCAAAGACCCAGCCAAACTCGCCGAAATCATCGGCCAGTATGACGGCCTCGCCATCCGCTCGGCCACCAAGGCCACGGCGGAGTTGATCGAGAAAGCCGATAACCTGAAGGTGATTGGCCGCGCCGGTATTGGCGTGGACAATGTGGACCTTACCGCCGCTTCCGCCAAGGGGGTTGTGGTGATGAACACGCCGTTTGGTAACTCTATCACCACCGCCGAGCACGCCATTGCCATGATGTTTGCCGTGGCGCGGCAAATTCCGGCGGCGGATGCCAGCACCCAAGCCGGCAAGTGGGAAAAATCCCGCTTTATGGGCACGGAGATTACCGGCAAAACCCTGGGGTTGATCGGCTCGGGCAATATTGGCTCGGTGGTGGCCAGCCGCGCGATTGGCCTTAAAATGAAGGTGATTGCCTATGACCCGTTCCTCTCCGAGGAGCGCGCCAAGGCGATCGGGGTCACCAAGATGGACGCGCTGGATGACCTGCTTGAAAAGGCCGATTTCATCACCCTCCACCTGCCCAAAACCGAGAAAACCGCCAACCTGCTGAGCGCGGAAAAGATCGCCAAGATTAAAAAAGGCGCTTACCTGATCAACTGCGCCCGTGGTGGCTTGGTCGATGAAGACGCGGTGGCGGCGGCCCTGAAATCCGGCCAGCTTAAAGGCGCGGCGTTTGATGTGTATGCCGATGAGCCAGCCAAAGAAAACGTGTTGTTCGGCCTCGATAACGTGGTCTGCACCCCGCATTTGGGCGCGGCAACCTCTGAAGCGCAAGAAAACGTGGCGCTGCAAGTGGCCGAGCAAATGTCTGACTACCTGATGCGCGGCGCGATTTCCAACGCCATCAACGCGCCAAGCGTGACTGCCGAAGAGGCCCCCGTGCTGAAGCCGTGGATCGGCCTTGCCGAAATGCTCGGTGGCTTTGCGGGGCAGGTTACCGAAAGCCCGATCAAGGAGATCGAGATCGAGTTTGTGGGGAAAGTCGGCGAGCTGAACCTCAAGCCACTGACCGCCAGCCTCGTGGCCAGCCTGATGATCCCCTTGGTGGGCGAAGGCGGCGTGAACATGGTGTCGGCCCCGATTGTGGCGCGGGAACGTGGCATTAAAATCTCTGAGACCCGCAAGGACGAGCAGGGCGCTTTTGGCACCTATATGCGCTTGACCATCACCACCGAAACGCAAAAGCGCTCGGTGGCGGGCACCATCTACTCCGATGGCAAGCCGCGCTTTATCCAGATCAAGGGCATTGGCCTTGAGGCCGAGCCGCAGCCCTATATGCTCTACACCACCAATGCCGACCTGCCGGGTTATATTGGCGCTCTGGGCACCACATTGGGCGCGCTGGGTGTGAATATCGCCACCTTCGCCTTGGGCCGTGTGGTGAAAGACGGCGAGGCGATTGCACTGGTGGGCGTGGACGCCCCGATTGATGCGGATACGCTGAAAACCATCGCCAGCTTGCCGCAGGTAAAGCAAGCCAAAGCGCTGGCGTTTTAGGTTTTAGCGATGTGAATCAAGATATTGCCGCAGCTTTTCAAGTTGCGGCAATATTTTTATCAGGGCCTCGATATCGAGCGCCTCTGCCAGCGCCGCCAGTTCCGGTGCCATGGCCTCTAGCGATTTCAGCCGTAACACCTCGCCGCGCTCACTCAAAAACACCAGCTTACTGCGTTTGTCCGCAGGGTTAGGCCGCAGGGCCACCAGCCCGCGTTTTTGCAGCACGTTCAGCGTGTGGCTCATGGTTGGGCGGGTTACCTGAAAGGCATCAGCCAGTTGCACCGGCGTTTGGCCCCCGGTTACCCTTACGAGGTGGTTGAGCACCCCGAAATGTGAAATATGCAGCCCCTCGGGCAGGAGACGGTTAAAGCGGGTGGCCGAAAGTTGCTGAATGATGCCGATTTCGGTGAGCACCTGAAACAGCTTTGCCTTGTTTTCTGCTTTGGCCACGCGTTAGCCCTCCGATATTCTCGCCTCCAGCGACCAGCGCGGCTTGGGGGCCGTTGCCGGAGCATAGCCCAACCGCCCGAGCATTTGAACCGTTTTGTCCGAAGCCTCGAGTGCGCTGTGCAAGGCGATGCGGGTGGCTTGCATTTCGGGATATTCCTGCAAGGCCTGCGACAGCGGATGCAGCCCCAGCCCCGCCCCTGTAGCCGCAAGGTTGATCCGCACCCAATCCCGCCCCGCGTTGAGCTGGTCATGGCGGGTATTGCCCTCGGTGGTGAGCCAGATATGCCCCATGGCGCTGTTGATCGCCTCCAGTGTAGCGCTGACCCCTTGGGTGTAAATGCTTGAGCTGCGGTCCTGCGCCGCTTCACGGGTAAACACCCCGCCCGCGCGCATAAGTTCAAACAGCGGGCCGGTGAAGGAGATGCCGTCGGGGTTGGCATCCACCTCCGCCGCGCCGATGCGGTAAAGATCGACGCTTTCAAGGTAAACGCGGTCGGTGCCAAATTCGATGCCCATGGCCTTCTTGGTGAGCGCGCGCAAGGTTTGGCGCAGCGGCGAAGCGCGGGTGCTGCCCACTGTGGAGCCATAAAGTGCGGCGGCGTGCAGTTGGCGGAGCAGGGTGTCCGGCACCGGCTTGGCCATATCATACGGCGCTTTAGCGGAACGGCGGGTGAGCACATGGGCAAAGAGCGGGTCGGGGCGGATGGCGGCATCCGGCACGAGGTCGATGACCGCGACGGGGCGGGTATCAAGGCCGTCGCGGGCGCTGCCTTCGGGGAAATCCTGCATCACTGCACGGTGGCCGTTTTGGGCGGCGGCCATGCGCAGAAGCTCTAGAAAACAGCCTAGCCCGATGGTGATCTGGCGGTTGAACGGGTCTGTTTCGGGGAGCAGGCGGGCGGGGTCGGCGTATAGGGTGATGCGGCTTGGCCGGGAGAGATCGACCAGCCACGGTTGGCGATTATGCGGGTTCGGGGCCAGTAGGGCGTAGGAAAGCGCATGGCGGCGCGGCTCGGTATATTGGCCGGCCCGCGCCCATGGGTGCAACGCAGTTTGAGGCTGACGGCGGCTGATAACGGCCAGCGGGGTGCTGATAGCGGCGAGCACGCTGCCGCCACCGACGATTTTTAGGAATTTACGGCGGATCATGGGGGTCCCTTTGGTTCGATGTCTAATTAAATGTTAGATATCGAACTATATGCACACCGTCAAGCCTGCGGCTTAATCAGCCCCAAACGCGCACGCGAGGTATAGCGCCACATGCCCAGCACGCTGGCCACGGTTAGCCCAAGCGCAAGGCCGAGCCACACGCCAAGCGCGGCGAGGCTGGTATATTGTGAAAGCACATAAGCCGCCGGAATGCCGATGACCCAGTAGGAAAACAGCGCATATTGCATGGGCACGCGGGTGTCTTTCAGCCCGCGCAATAGGCCGGCGGCGAGCACTTGCAGGGTGTCAACCATTTGAAAGGCTGCGGCCACCGCCAGCAACGGAATGGCGAAGGCGAGAATGGCATCGGCATCGGGGGTTTTGAAATCAAGAAACAGCGATAGCATCGGCGCAGCGGCGGTGACCAAAAGCAGGGTGATAACCGTGGCAAAGCCCATGCCCACGATTAGCACAGCGCGGCCCGCCATCGTGACTTCGGCCGCGCTGCCCCGCCCTTTAGCAAGGCCCAGTCGGATGGTGGCGACTTGGCTTAGCCCCAGCGGCACCATGAAGGCGATCGAGATCACCTGCATCACAATCCCGTGGGCTGCCAGCGCGATGGTGCCAAACCAGCCCATCATAATCGCGGACATAGAAAACAGGCCAAATTCGGCCAGAATTGACACGCCAATCGGCCAACCCACCTTGAGCACCTCAAAAAATGCCACCCAATCCGAGCGCCAGAAGCGCTTGAGAATAGCATGGGGCGCAAGGGCTGGGTGCCAGTTGGTAAAGGCAAAAAGCAGCGCCATTGAGACCAGCGCCGAACCAAGGCTGGCATAGGCCGCACCCTCAATGCCCATGGCCGGCACGCCCCAATTGCCGAATATCAGCGCGTAATTCAGCGCGCCATTGAGTAGGGCGGCAGCAAGGGTGGTGGCCAGCACGATATGGGCTTTTTCGACCACGCCAAAATAGCTTCGCAGCACCATGATAAACAGGTTTGGCAAAAAGCCCCATTTGGCAATGGCGAGGTATTCATCGGCCATTTTCGCCAGCGCCGGCTCTTGCCCGAGGGCCAGCAATATCGGCTCGGCGAACCACATGATCGGAAACACCACCAGCGTATAGGCGGTGGTCACCCAAAAACCCATGCGCACGGCGCGGCGCAGCACGGTGGTATCGCCAGCGCCAAGCGCATGGGCAGCCAGTGGCACCACGGCTTGCGCAAAGCCCGAGCCGGTCAGCAGCAGGATGAGAAAAATTTGCGTGGCCAGCACCGAGGCCGCCAACGGAGCCGCGCCGAGCCAGCCCAGCATGATGGTGTCTGTGACCCCCATGACTATTTGCGCCAGCATGGTGCCGACCATAGGTGCGCCCAGCAGAATGGTTGCGCGCAGGTGCGGCCCGTAGGTATGTGGCAAGGTGCTCGATGCGCTCATGTGATATGTCCGAAAGCCACCGCGCAGGATAGCGTGGTGATGGTTCAACTTAACCGAGATTCCGGCAAAGGAAAGCGGAATTTGCGGGGGTGCGTGAGAAAAATGCTTGGTTGTGGGTGGGGAGTGATGATTTAGGCTGGGCGCAACAGGGGCTGAAGATTGCCCGTAATGCATTGATATATCAATAAAATATTATCCTGCAGCTAACCACTAACCTAGGTTAGTAGGTGCCGTGCAACTCCAGGGTGCTTGCGTCGAGGTGTGGCCACTTTAAGGCATTCTTGAGCTACCCCGCTAGCTGCGTTAGGAGGGGCCATGACCTATGATCAGCCCCTTATCCGCGCGGTGCTTCTGCGCCGCTACAAGCGCTTTTTGGCAGATGTTACCTTGCCCGATGGCCGCGAAGTCACCGCCCATTGTGCTAATCCCGGGGCCATGACGGGGCTGTCGGAAGCCGGCACCGTGGTGTGGCTTGAGCCCAATATCGACCCCAAGCGCAAGCTGCGATATAGCTGGAAACTGGCCGAAATTGATGGCGCGCTGGTGGGGGTCGACACGGCCTTACCCAATAAAGTGGTGGGCGCAGCGCTGCGAGCGCAGGTGGTGCCGGGGCTTTCGGCGTATAAAACCGTGCGCGCCGAGGTGAAATACGGTGAAAACAGCCGCGTTGATTTTTTGCTGACCCAGCCGGGCCTGCCGGACTGCTATGTCGAGGTGAAAAGCGCCAATCTGTGCCGCAAGGCAGGGCTGGTGGAGTTTCCTGATACGGTCACCAAGCGCGGGGCCAAGCATATGGTCGAGCTGGCCGCGATGGTGGCCGCGGGTCACCGCGCCGTGGTGCTCTACCTTGTGCAGCGCACCGATTGCACGGCTTTTGCGGTGGCGAATGATATAGACCCCGCCTATGCCGCCGCCTTTGAAAGCGCCCGCAGGGCAGGGGTAGAGGCGCTGTGCCACCGCGCCGCGCTCACGCTAGGGGGTGCTGGTTTCGCCGAGGCCTTGCCGATTGTAGCGCGGTGAATTATATCGGGCTTAAACCCCCATAGGAGAGCCGCCATGCACCGCGCTACAACCGGATTTTTGAACAAAGACCGTATCCGCATTCACCCCGCAGAAGATTTTGCCGGTATGCGCGCGGCGGGCCAGCTTACGGCCGCCTGTCTTGATATGATCGCGCCTTATGTGCAGCCCGGGGTGAAGGCCAGCGCGCTTGATGCGCGGATTCAGGCCTTTATCGAGGATGCGGGGGCTGAGTCGGCCACCATTGGCTATCGCGGGTTTCAACATGCGAGCTGTATTTCGGTGAATAACGTGGTGTGCCACGGTATCCCCGGCGCGCCGATCCCGAAAGCGGGGCATGAAACCGTGTCTAAAGACCTCGAAAAGCGCCGCGATAATGATACCTTGCAGGATGGAGATATCGTGAATATCGACGTGACCTGCATTCTGGATGGCTGGTTTGGTGATAGCTCGCGCATGTATGTGGCGGGAAAACTCGGCGTGCGGGATGCGCGCTTGATCAAGGTCACGCATGAGTGCCTGATGCTGGGAATCGAGGCCGTAAAGCCGGGCAATACCTTTGGCGATATTGGCGCGGCCATTCAGCAACATGCCGAGGCCAACCGGATGTCGGTGGTGCGGGATTTCTGCGGCCACGGGCTGGGGCAGGTTTTTCATGCGGAGCCAAATGTGGTGCATTATGGCCGTGCCGGCAAGGGGCCCGTGCTGGAAGAGGGCATGTTTTTCACCATTGAGCCGATGATCAATCTTGGCAAACCCTTCACCAAAGTGCTGGCCGATGGCTGGACGGCGGTGACCAAAGACAAGAAAAATACCGCGCAGTTTGAGCATTCTATCGGGGTGACCGCCGATGGGTTTGAGATTTTCACCGAGTCGCCGGCAGGAAAGTTTTATCCGACATGGGGTGGTTAAAGGTTTGTTAACCTAACCGTGGGAAGGGTTAACGCATGAGTATGCGTGACCAGTTTTCTGAAAAACCCTTCCCCGGATTTGAGCCCGATTTTGAGGCCATACCAACCGCACCTGCGCCCCAGCCCCATTACACCAACCACCGCCAAAGGCTGCGCGCACGGTTTATGCGGGCAGGAGCCACAGCTTTGGCCGATTACGAAATGCTGGAGCTGGTGCTGTTTCGCGCTATCCCTCGCCGTGATGTAAAGCCGATTGCCAAGCGGCTGTTGGCGGAGTTTGGTGATTTCAATCGCGTGATTTGCGCCCCCGCCGCACGCTTGGCCAAGGTGCAGGGCGTGGGGGCAGCCGCGGTGCAGGAACTGAAAATCGTGGAAGCGGCCGCGCAAATGCTGGGGCAGGCGCGGGTGATGGGGCAAAATGCTATCACCTCTTGGTCATCGTTGATGGATTACTGCAAAACCGTCATGGCCCATCGGGAAACCGAGCAATTTCGGGTGCTGTATTTAGACCGTAAAAACACCCTGATCGCCGATGAACCACAAGCGGTTGGCACGGTTGACCATGTGCCGGTTTACCCGCGTGAGGTGGTTAAACGGGCGCTGGAGCTGAATGCGTCTTCCCTGATTTTGGTGCATAATCACCCCTCGGGCAGCCCAGACCCCTCGGATGAGGATATCACCATGACCAACCGGATTGTGGATGCCGCCCGCGCGTTAGAAATATCGGTGCATGATCATATCGTGATCGGAAAAGAGCGCGACGCCAGCTTTAAAGCACTTGGCCTGATCTAAAACCAACGCGACGCGCGAAGATTTGTGGCTGCTGGACCGTCACACCCGCGCCGCGCCTCAAACGGCAGCGCTTTTAGCGCTTAGCGGCCAGCGAGGCGGATATCAGCAATCGCGCCGGGCAGGGCGACAGGGCCACTCAGGATCGTAGTACAGCTTGGCACGGTAAAGCGCACGTTGCGCACGCCTGCACTGCGGTTATCACGGGTGCGAACGGTTTTCGCGCTGATGGTTTGACCACATACCGGTGCAACATCGGCGATTACGAGAGACATCGCAATGGTACCGCGCTGCTGGTTGCGCGAGGTCGGAATGGTATAGACCTCGGCCAAAGCACCGCGCTCTAGGCTCGGGTCGCCCAGTTGCAGCAGGTAGCCGCCGCCTTTAACACGGGAGGTGCGGTAATCACGCGGGGTGGATGCGCTCACGTGGCCTTCAGAGCCGATAGACGCGCCAAATTCAACAGCGGTGAGGTTGAGATCCATAGCCCCCTGCCAAGAAACACCAGCTCGAACGAGCGTGTCCAAGTTCCGAACGGCAACGGTGGTGGTTGTGCTGCTTTGGTCGTCAAACATGACATTGATTTCGGCTTGCGCTTCCATCGCGGGCAGTATGACCGAGGCGACACCTTGCGCATTTGTTAGCACAGAGAAGGCAATGCCAGCGTGTTCGATGGTAACCATCTGGTTGGGCTTACAGCCTGCATTTATGTCGAGTGCAATATTGGCACCGCTTTGCGCAGTGGCCGAAAGGGCGATCTCACAGACCGAGTTTTGCACTGGGGCGGTGATGATCGGGGCTTCAGGCGTGGCCGGCAGGCTGGCTTGCAGCACCTGCGGCTTATCTGCAGGCTGAATATTAATGCTTGGCGGCGTCTCCGAGCCAGACAGCGGCGCAAGGCTGGCGAATGGTTGGGGGCGAGCTATCGCTGGGTCAGTGGCGCGAGCGATGGACACGTCGTGAAAGGGCGAGAACGGCTGCGTTGATGGTGCGGAGAGATTCTCTTCCACGTTTGGCCCGCGCTCCATTATGCTAACTGCGCTCGGCTGGGCAGAGGTTGGTGCTAGCACCGAAGGGGTTTCCGCGCGGGCTTGGAGGCTCTGCACGCCCGGTTCGGAGAGGATCAGGTTCAGGCTTTCGCCTGCGCCGTTATCGCCACGGGTCGGGGTGCGGTTGAGCGCGATTAAGGCGATAGGGCCGCCGTCAATCGGCTCGGCACTGAATGTGGATTCGGGAGTGGGGCCGTTGGTTTGGGCCGAGGCCACAAACACAGGGGCTGCATCGTTAATTTCGGGGTTGGCCGAGAGCGGTGGCCTGTCGGTGACCGGCAGAGGTGCGCGGGCGATTTGCAGAGTGACCAAGGCTTCGGGGCCGCGCTCTAGCTGTGCAATGTTACTATCGTCACCGCTGGCGATTTGCAGGGTGGTGGGGCGTTGTGGGACGGCGGCCACAACCCGCTCGGAGCCGCCAAGCGAGATATCGCTGGTGCCGCCAATTTCAGGCGCGGCAAAGGCTGCGGGACCGGCAGAGGCGGTTTGGCCAACGCTGGCGCTGTTTTGGGTGGCGATGTTTTGGTCTGTCGAGCTGGCCGAATTTAACCCGCTGGCGCGGCGAATAGAGGCCACAGCCATGCTGGGGCTGATCATTTCGCTCATGCTTGGGACGGCCAGTGCGGGCGGGGCCATTTCAACGGTGAAGCTGGCAATGGCGGGCGCGTTTGTGGCTGGCTGTGGGGCCGATGCTTGAGCTTGGGTCACAGGTGCCGACGTGGTGGTGGTTGTCGGCGTGGTTGTGGCAGGTGTTTGTGCGGTTTCTGACTGGGCATACGCAACCGAGATCACGTTGATGCGTACTGAGGTTGGCGCGCATTCGCCCTCGGCGTCTACACAATAGGCGAATTCGACTTCGCCGGTGCAGCTGGCATCGCTGGAAAAGGTGAGGCGGTTGCTGCCCGTCAGCTCGATCTCGCCGCAGCTTGGGCGCGAGAGCACAACGATGGGGCCTTTGACGGTATCATTGGAAAGCACATCCAGAACTTGGCTTGCGCCTGCACGCACTGAATAGGAGTCATCTTGGATGGCGACCACGTCACCACCGGACATTAATGCTACGATGCGGTCGCTATACTTGACCATGGAGCCGGCGAAAATTGCCAGAACCAAGCCCGTAAGAATCAGCATCATGCGATCGTTTTTAAACACGATCTTCGCCTCCGAAGTTATTTACATGCAAGCAATAACATAATTAGTTAAGATAAACAACACTTTATCGGCTGTAGTTAATCTAAAATGAAACCGCAAACTAAAGCCACAACCAATGGGTGGGTATGGCTAAGTTATAGCTATATATTGTGGCTGAAATGTGATTTGGCAAGAGGGGAGCGCACAGATTCAGCGCCTCCCCGCTTATTTTATGCTTTGCCGTGGCAGTGCTTGTACTTTTTGCCAGAGCCACAGGGGCAGGCGGCATTGCGGCTGGTCTCGCCCCATGTGGACTCGTTTTCGGGGTCAACCTTGGGGGCGGCGTTGCCTGTGGTCAGCTCTGCGGCCTGTTGCTGCTGCATGGCCAGCATTTGCTGGCGCATCTCTTCCTGCTCCTCTGGCGACATAATGCGCACGTTGGAAAGCTGTTGGGTTACGTCTACCCGCAGGCGATTGAGGAAGTTTTCAAACAGGGTGAAGGCCTCGGTTTTATACTCATTCAGCGGGTCTCGCTGAGCATAGCCACGGAAGGCCACCACTTGGCGCAGGTGCTCCAATGTCAGCAAATGCTCACGCCACGCCTTATCAATGGTTTGCAAAAGCACCTGTTTTTCAACCCGGCGGAACACATCCGGACCGGCTTGCGCCACCTTGGCGGCCATGGCTTTGTCGGTTTCGTCATACAGGCGCTCGGCGATGGTTTCCTCGTCTACGCCTTCCTCTTTGCCCCATTCAATGATCGGCAAATCGAGGTTAAAGTTCTGGATCACCTGCGCATAGAGGCCTGACATATCCCACTGGTCAGGGTAGGCTTTGGGCGGAATATGCTCGGCCACAAGGTCATCCATCACATCATGGCGCATATCCTGCACCTCGTCGCTGAGGTCAGTGCTTTCCATGATTTCGCGGCGCTGCTCGAATACGCGTTTGCGCTGCTCGTTCATCACATCGTCATATTTCAGCACGTTTTTGCGGATGTCAAAGTTGCGCGCCTCAACCTTACCCTGTGCGCGCTCCAGCGCTTTGTTCACCCACGGGTGCACAATCGCCTCGCCATCTTGCATGCCGAGCTTGCCGAGCATTTTATCAAGGTTGCCGGAGTTGAAAATCCGCATCAGGTCATCTTCAAGGGACAGGAAGAAATGCGTGCGGCCCGGGTCGCCTTGGCGGCCAGAGCGGCCCCGAAGCTGGTTATCGATCCGGCGGCTTTCATGGCGCTCGGTGGCGAGCACATAAAGCCCGCCCGCCTTTTTGGCGATTTCTTTGGCGGTGGCCGTCTCGGCTTCGATCCGGCTACGAATCGCGGCTTCATCGGCGGTTTCGCCCTCGGCCTCAACCACGGCGGCCACTTCCATATCGACATTGCCGCCAAGCTGGATATCGGTGCCGCGGCCAGCCATATTGGTGGCAATCGTCACCGCGCCGGGCTTGCCCGCTTTGGCAATGATATGCGCCTCCTGCTCGTGAAAGCGTGCGTTTAGCACCTCATGCGGGATGTTTTCGTTGGTTAGCATCTGTGCCAGCATCTCGGATTTCTCAATCGACGTGGTGCCTACAAGCGTTGGCTGCTGTTTTTCATGCGCCAGCTTGATCTCCTCAATCACGGCCTGATACTTTTCCTCAGCGGTGCGATATACGCGGTCATGCTCGTCTATCCGGATAATCGGCTTGTTGGTGGGCACTTCCACTACGCCAAGCTTGTAGATCTCGTCAAATTCCTCGGCTTCGGTCAGGGCCGTGCCTGTCATACCCGCCAGCTTTTCATAAAGCCGGAAGTAGTTTTGGAAGGTCACACTCGCCAGCGTGATATTTTCTGGCTGAATAGGCAGGCCCTCTTTGGCCTCGAGTGCTTGGTGCAAGCCGTTGGAAAGCCGCCGCCCTGTCATCATCCGGCCTGTGAACTCGTCAATCAGCATTACATTGGTGCCGCGCACAATGTAATCCTTCTCGTTCTTGAACATCTTATGCGCCAGCAGCGCTTGGTTTACGTGGTGAATAAGCGAAGCCGATTCAGGGTCGTAAAGTGATGCCTCTGATTTCAGCAAGCCAACCGCATGCAGTCGCTGCTCGACAAATTCGTTGCCCTCTTCGGTGAGCGTGGCGGTGCGCTGCTTTTCATCGATCTCGTAATGCTCTTCGGTGAATTCCGGCACCAAGGCGTCGATCTTCAAATAGAGGTCCGATTTATCCTCGGTCGGGCCGGAAATAATAAGCGGTGTGCGGGCCTCGTCGATCAAAATACTGTCGACCTCGTCCACAATCGCAAAGAAATGCTCGCGCTGCACCATCTGGTTCAGCTCGGATTTCATATTGTCGCGCAGGTAATCAAAGCCCAGCTCGTTGTTGGTGGCATAGGTTACATCGGCCTGATAGGCGGCGATCTTCTCTTCTTCCGGCATATCGGGGTAAACCGCACCCACGGTCAGGCCAAGGAAGTTATAGACCTGAGACATCCACGCGGCATCGCGCCGGGCCAGATAGTCATTTACCGTTACCACATGTACGCCCTTGCCGGTGAGCGCGTTCAGGTAAACGGGCAGGGTGGCCATAAGGGTTTTGCCCTCGCCGGTTTTCATCTCGGCGATCTTGCCTTGGTGCAGAAATATCCCGCCCATGATTTGCACATCGTAAGGGCGCATGCCCATAGAGCGCTGCGCCGCCTCGCGCGCATTGGCAAAGGCCTCCGGCAGCAGGTCATCCAAGCTCTCGCCTTTGGCGAGCCGCGCCTTGAACTCGTCGGTCTTGGCCCTGATCTCTTCGTCGCTCAAGGCCTTAAAGGCCTCTTCCTGCGCATTGACCTTGGCCACAAGCGGGCGGGTGGCCTTAATCAGGCGATCATTCGGGGTGCCAAATACTTTTTTAGCGAGGGTGCCGATACCGAGCATAGGGTCTCTATCCTTAAATGCCGCCAGCTTTGCCAGCGAATGTTTGCCAATGGTTGCAAAATTGCCTGCCACGGGCGCTTGTATGATCGCGCCTGAGCGCGTAAATAATTCGGGTGCAAACCACACCCCGTTACACGGGGTAAGGATGTAAGCGCGGCTTTGGCAAGTGTCAACGTGCCGCAAGGTTTTATAACGCCCTGAAGGGCTGCAACAGGAAGTTTGGAGAGTATTATGCGAAATTTATTGGCCGCAAGCGCGGTTTCGGCATTGATAATGTTTTCAACGGGCGCGGCTTTTGCGCAAGAAGACATAACCGCAGATACCGTGGTGGCCACCGTGAATGGCACCGAAATCACCCTTGGTCACGTTATTGTGCTGCGCGACCAGCTGCCGCAAGAATACCAGAGCCTGCCTGATGATGTGCTGTTTCAAGGCATCGTTAGCCAGCTGATCGAGCAATCGCTGCTCGCCGACAAGACCGCCGCCAGCGGCAAAGATGTGCCGCGCTCGGTGAGTATGTCGCTCGAAAACGAACGCCGCGCGCTCTACGCTTCGGTGCAGATTGATGAAATCGCCGGCCGCGATATTTCCGACGAAGCCATTCAGGCCGCCTATGACGCCCGATATGGCGACCTGCCGGCCGAGCCGGAGTTTAACGCCAGCCACATTCTGGTGGAAACCGAAGAAGAAGCTTTGGCTTTGATCGAAACGCTGAATGGCGGCGCAGATTTTGCCGAGCTGGCCAAAGAAAAATCCACTGGCCCCTCTGGTCCCAATGGCGGCGAGCTGGGCTGGTTTGGCCTTGGCATGATGGTCGAGCCGTTTGAGGCCGCCGTGGTTGATATGGAAGTCGGGGCCATTTCCGCCCCCGTAGAAACCCAGTTCGGCTGGCATGTGCTCACCCTGAACGACAAGCGCAACAAGCCCGCGCCCACATTGGAAGACACCCGCGTGGCGCTGATGGAAGAGCTGCGCCAAGCCGCTGTGGAAGCCGAAATCGCGACTTTGCGGGAGGGTGCCGATATTACCGAAGCATCCGAAGGGTTAGACCCCGCCCTGATGCGCGACACCTCGCTCTTGCTGAAATAATGGCAGAGCTGAACGCGCGGATCGCCGCCCTGAAGGCCGACCTGGCCGAGCTGGAGGCGCAATTGCCGCCTCCGGTCTCGCCTCTGGCAACCGCCTTTCCGGCTCTGCCGGTGGTCAAAGGCGTGCGCTTTGCCACAGCGGCGGCGGGGGTCAAGTATGTGGGCCGCACCGATGTGATGCTGGCCGAGCTATGTGAAGGCACTCAAATGGCGGGGGTTTTCACTCGCTCCACCACCCGCTCGGCCCCGGTTTTGCGCTGCGAAGAGGCGCTGGCGGCCCATAGTGAATCCCCTGATAAAGCCGGTAAATTCGCCATTCTGGTGAACTCTGGCAATGCCAACGCCTTCACCGGCGGGCGCGGCTTTGAAACCGTGGATGCCCTGCGAGACGCTGTGGCCAAAACGCTCGATTGCCCCGCTGAAAAGGTGTTTACGTCTTCCACCGGCGTCATTGGCGAACCCCTCGACCCTAGCCGGATCGCGAACGTGCTGGATGGGCTAAAGGGCGGGCTTGATCCGGCCTCTAGCGCCCGCGCCGCCCGCGCCATTATGACCACCGATACCTTCCCTAAAGGGGCCAAGGCCACGCTTGATCTGGACGGTGTGCAGGTAAGCATCGCGGGCTTTGCCAAAGGCTCGGGGATGATCGCACCGGATATGGCCACCATGCTGGTTTACATTTTTACCGACGCTAAAATTTCGCAACCCGTGTTGCAACACATGCTGTGGCTGGAAAACGCCAGCACCTTTAACTGCATCACGGTGGATGGGGATACGTCTACGTCTGATACCCTGCTGCTGGCCGCCACTGGGCAGGCTGATATGCCTGTGATAGACGATTTCGCCGACCCGCGTGCGCGCATGTTCCGTGAGGCGCTGCAAGGGCTGATGCGCGACCTTGCGCAACAGGTGGCGCGGGATGGTGAGGGGGCCACCAAGCTGATCGAAGTGCGGGTCACGGGGGCAAATTCTGACGGCCCCGCGCACCGGATTGCCATGTCGATCGCCAATTCCCCCTTGGTGAAAACCGCCGTGGCGGGGGAAGACCCCAACTGGGGGCGCGTGGTGATGGCCGTGGGCAAGGCCGGCGAACGGGCCGACCGTGACCGCCTGACGATCCATTTTGGCGATATTCTGGTGGCTGAAAACGGCTGGGTCGCCCCAAGCTACACCGAGGAAGCGGGCGCGGCCTATATGAAGCAGAGCGAGATTGTGATCTCGGTGGATATCGGGCTGGATAGCGGCAAGGCCACGGTTTGGACCTGCGACCTCACGCACCAATACATCACCATCAACGCCGATTACCGCTCATGAAAGTGCTGCTGGTTTCTGCCGTGGCGCTGGTAGACGCTGATGGCCGCGTGCTGCTGGCGCAGCGCCCCGAGGGGAAATCCATGGCGGGGCTTTGGGAGTTTCCTGGCGGCAAGGTGGAGCAGGGTGAGACCCCCGAGGCCGCGCTGATCCGCGAGCTGCAAGAGGAACTCGGGATTGATACGTGGCAAAGCTGCCTCGCGCCGCTTACTTTCGCCAGCCATGCTTATGCGGATTTTCACTTGCTCATGCCGCTGTTTATCTGCCGTAAATGGCAGGGCGCGCCGCAACCGCGCGAGGGGCAAGTGCTGAAATGGGTGCGACCAAATGCATTGCGGGACTACCCCATGCCGCCCGCTGATGTACCGCTGATTCCGGTGTTGCAGGATTGGCTCTAACCGAAGCGGTGTGCTCGGGGCTTTAGGGGGGATTGCAGCCGGAAGCTTGACAGTTCACAGCAGCGGCTTTTGCAGCGGTTTTCAGAATTGCACGCAACTCGGCTTCGCCCGCATCTTGCAGCGCCTCCCGTGCCAGCAAACCCGCCTTTGAAAGCTGGGCGAGGAGCGTTCCCATAAAGGTATCGCCTGCGCCGATGGCATCTACAAATGGCTCGGCTTTGGGGGCCTTGATGCTGAAATTCCCCTGTTCTGTAAAGGCTTTAGCCCCTGCAGTCCCCATGGTCATCACCACGAGCGGTATTTTGTATTTTTGGCGCAGATGTGCGGCGGCGGCGCATGGCGCGCGCTTGGGGGCGAGCCATGCGAGGTCTTCATTCGAGAGCTTTAACAGGTCGGTTTTGGGCAGGATCCACCCCAGCCGCGCCATGTATTTGCGGCGGTTTTTAATGAAAGCGGGCCGAATGTTCGGGTCGAGCGCGGTGAATACGCCGCGTTGGTGAACGGCGCGATAGATTTGCGCCCATACATCGGCATCTTTGCCCGAGGTTAGCGCCAGTGAGCCGAGCTGGAAGGCGGTGGGGTGCTTGGGGATGATCTTGTTCAGCAGGGGTGCCGTGACTCGCCGTTCTGCGGTTTTTTGGCGATAAAACTGGTAGCTTGGTTGGCCGTTTACCAGTGACACGAGTGCCAGCGAGGTGGGGGATTGGCTGCGTGGGGCCAAAAGCTGCACGCCGTCTGCCAGCAGGTCAGCCGCCAGCCGCGCGCCCATGGCGTCGGTCGAAATGGGGGTGAGGTAGCCCACGCTTTGCCCCTGCCGCGCCAAAGTTTTGGCTATGTTATAGGGGCAACCGCCGAGTTTGGCGGTGAAGCGCCCGTCGGCGGCTTCGATGAAGTCTATCAGGTTTTCACCGCCAACGAGGATCATGGCATACCTTTGTTAGGTGCGTGGAGACCACGCACCCTACGGATTAGGTTAAGGACTGTGCAGCCCGGGTGATTTTCTCGCCGGCGGCTGCGCCAAGGCTGGTCAGGGTTTCGTCTTCACCCAGCGATTGGAAGCCCATCATGGCCATCGGATCAATGAAGCGCACGGTGCAATTGCCGTCGCCGTTTTCCTCAACGGTTACATTGCAGGGCAGCATCAGGCCCACATCGGCGCGGGCTGAAAGCGCTTGGTGCGCGAGGGTCGGGTTGCAGGCACCCAGAATGGAATAGGCGCGGAAATCCACGTCGATTTTCTTTTTCAGGGTGGCTTTCACGTCAATCGTGGTCAGCACGCCAAAGCCCTCGGCGGCCAGTGCTTTGGTGACTTTTTCCACCACTTCATCATGGGTGCCAGTGACAGTTACATCAATGCTAAATGTGTCAGACATGGTCTGCTCCTTTGTAAGTTACCCGCCAAAAGTAAGGCTTTGCGCAGGCATTGCAAGGGGGCGAATTGTAACGGTTAGGGCGCGGCGAGAAAACGGTCGATCTCGGCCCAGCATTGCGCTTGCCGCGCGGGGGTTTCCATCCAGACCTCGTGCCGTGCGCCTTCGATTTCAACCAATTTTCCACTGGCAAAGCGCTGACTAAAGCTGCGAATGGCGGCGGGGCTAACCACGCTTTCATCCCCCCCCACAAACATAAGCGTGGGCAGGCTGGGCATTTGGGCGTGCTCGAAAATCTTAAACGCGCCGAGCGCGCCTTTGAGCCAGTTGAAGGACGGGGTGCCAAGGCCAAGCGCCGGGTATTTCACCACCTGTTCGCGCATATAATCCCAATGGTCGCGGTCATGGGTGAGGTTGTTGCCCTCAAAGGATTCGCGGGTCAAATAAAAGCCCTTGGGCTGGCCGGTGAGGGGTTTTTGCCCCATGCCAAGGGCTGTGCCAACATTGGCCAGCACGGGGGCCAGCAGCTTATTGGGGCCGGGCAGGTGCAGCCCCCACATGGGGGCCGAGAAAACCGCTGCGCTAAAGGTATTGCCCGCCAGCAGTGCAGAAAGCCCGATGCAGCCGCCCATAGAATGGGCAAACAGGGTGCGGGGGCCGTTTATGGCCACCACTTCAGGGTGGGCGAGCAGGGCGCTCAGGTCGGCTTGGTAATCGCTGAAATCATCTACATGGCCAACGGCGGTGCTGTCGTTTAATCGGTCCGAAAGCCCTTGGCCGCGCCAGTCTATGATGGCCACGGCGTAGCCTCGCTCGGTAAGTTTGCCGGCCACGCGGCCATATTTCTCAAGGCATTCTGTGCGGCCGGGCATAACCACGGCGAGGCCCTTGTTGCCCCCGCTCCAGAGGGCGAAGCGGATGCGGCTGCCGTCAACCGTGCGCACAAAGAAGGCGCGCCCGCCGTTGGGGGCTTCGGCTACGTCCTCATAAAACGGCGCGGTTTCCATTATGTCAGCAGCGCGCCGAGCTTCATCGCCATGCCCATATCGCCATCAATGCTGATTTTGCCAGACATGAAGGCGCTGGTCGGGTTCAGGCTGCCCGAGAGCAGGTCCTGAAACACATCGGCGGCGGCGGTGATGGTGCAATCGGCTTCGCTAACGTCAAGGCTGGCGCCATTTTCATCAATGCGGATCGCGCCGGTATCTTCGATCTCGAATTTGATCGAGCCTTCAATGCCGTCACCTCCGAGCTTGTCGGAAAGGGCTTTTACGGCGGCGTCTAGAATTTCGCTCATGGGGGTCTCCATTGGTTACGTTTACGTCATGCTAGGGGATTCGCGGGCAAAGCAAAACTGTTCTTTGGGGTGTCCTAGCGTTAAAGTCGGGTATTTGCGCAAGATTTGTCCTTTGGGCTTGGGTTTTGCCGCGTTTGTGCTTAGGTTTTGCCTATGAAACGCATGATGATGATAGGCGCGCTGCTGCTCGCCAGCCCCGCCTTTGCGGTGCAACCCGGCCTCGGCTTCGGCGAGAATGACCGTTTGGACCAGCTTTTTGCCGAAATGCAAAGCGTGGCAGGCGAGGGCGCGGCCAGTGCCGAGCGTGAGGCGATCCGGATATTCCGGCAATCTGGCTCGGCGGCGATGGACCTGCTTTTGGGGCGGGGCCTCAAGGCTATCGAGGCGGGCGATTACCCGATGGCGGTGTGGCATTTCTCGGCGTTGATTGACCACGCGCCAGACTTCGCCGAAGCCCATAACGCCCGCGCTACGGCGTTTTTTCTGATGGGAAAATATGGCGAGGCGATGGCGGATATCGAAACGGCGCTCGCCCTCAACCCTCGCCATTTTGGGGCGCTGGGCGGCATGGCGATTATTCAGGAAGAGCTGGGCCACCCTGAAAACGCCCTGCGCACCTACAAGGCGGCGTTGGCGCTCAATCCCCATTCGCAAGATCTGATCGACGCGGTGAAGCGGGTTGAAGACCAGCTCTATATGGTGCATTAGGGCGCAACTTTTCCCGAGGCTGACATGCGCGAAATCACGGCTGTATTAGGCCCCACCAATACGGGCAAAACCCATTATGCCATCGAGCGGATGCTCGGGCACCAGACAGGCATTATCGGCCTGCCGCTGCGGCTTTTGGCCCGCGAAGTGTATGAAAAAGTAGTAGATTTACGCGGGCTGGGGGCGGTGGCGCTGCTAACGGGGGAAGAGCGGATCGTGCCGCCGCGCGCTCGCTATTATGTATGCACGGTGGAGGCGATGCCGCTGGGCATGGCTGCGGATTTTGTCGCGGTCGACGAGATCCAGCTCTGCGCCGACCCTGATCGCGGACACATTTTTACCCAGCGATTGTTGCACAGCCGTGGCCGCGCGGAGACATTGTTTATGGGCGCGGCCTCCATGCGCGCGCGGATCGAGAGCTTGGTGCCAGATGCGAGGTTTCTCTACCGCGAGCGCTTTTCCGAGCTGACATATTCCGGCCCCAAGAAGATCAGCCGGATGCCCCCGAGGGCGGCGATTGTGGCGTTTTCGGTGGAGAATGTTTACCAGATCGCCGAGTTGATCCGCCGGCAAAAAGGCGGCGCGGCGGTGGTGATGGGGGCGCTTAGCCCGCGCACCCGTAATGCGCAGGTCGAGATGTATCAAAACGGCGAGGTGGATTATCTGGTGGCGACCGATGCGATTGGCATGGGGCTGAATCTCGATATTTCCCATGTGGCCTTTGCGGGGCTAAGTAAGTTTGATGGCCGCCGGATGCGCTACCTTATGCCCAACGAGCTGGCGCAAATCGCGGGCAGGGCGGGGCGCTATATGGAGAACGGCACCTTTGGCGTGACCGGCGAGGCGCATGACCTTGAGCCGGACTGGGTGGAGGCGATCGAGAATCACCGATTTGCGCCGATCCAAAAGCTGGAATGGCGTAATCCAAAGCTGGATTTCGGCTCAATGAAAGGGCTGATTGCCTCGCTAGAGCGCGCGCCCGATGACCGCGAGCTGTTGCGCGCCCGCGAGGCGGATGATCTGCGCAGCCTCAAGGGGCTGGCGAGCATGCCCGATGTGATAGACCAAGTCCGCTTTGCCCCCGAGGTTCGCCGGCTTTGGGAGGTGTGCCAGATACCGGATTTCCGCAAGCTTTCCGGCGGTGAGCATGTGGCGCTGCTGGCCAAGGTTCATGCCCAGCTTAGCGAAGGGCACATTAGCGAAGACTGGCTGGCCCAGCAGGTTAAATCCATTGATCGCGTGGACGGCGGCATAGACCAGCTTTCAAAGCGGTTGGCGTTTATCCGCACATGGACATATGTTGCCCAACGGAAAGACTGGCTGAATGATGTTTCTTATTGGCGTAGCGCCACCCGCAGGGTAGAAGATAGGCTGTCAGACGTGCTGCACGCGCGGCTAACCCAGCGATTCGTTGATCGCCGCACCTCGGTTTTGATGCGGCGGTTGAAGCAAAAGGAGAGGCTCTTGGCCCAAGTAAGTGAAAACGGCGATGTGACCGTTGAAGACCAGTTTATCGGCAAGCTGGATGGCTTCCGGTTTATTCTCGACCCGAAGGCCAGTGACCAAGAGGCCAAAACATTGCGCGCCACGGCACTGGCGGCCTTGCAGCCGGTGTTTAACCTGCGCTCAGACAAAATGTATAACGCGCCGGATACGGAATTTGATTTCACCGAGCAGGGCGGGCTGATGTGGGGCGACAGCGCCGTGGGCAAGCTGGTGGCGGGGGCCGATGCGCTTTCCCCGCAGATTGATGTTTTTGTGGATGAGGAAGCCGGGCCAGAGGTCGCCGAAAAGGTGCGCCGCCGCTTGGGCCATTGGATGGAGCGTAAAATCGCAGCGCTGTTTGAGCCGCTGCTAGCCATTAAAAATGACGAGACGCTGGAAGGGCTGGCGCGGGGCGTCGGCTTTCAGTTGGTGGAAGCGCTGGGCGTGATCCCGCGTGCTGAAATTTCCAAAGATATCAAAGAGCTGGACCAAGATGCCCGCGCGACCCTGCGCAAGCACGGGGTGCGCTTTGGCCAATTCACCATCTTCCAGCACCTGATGCTGAAGCCCGCGCCAACCCGCTTGCGGCTGGTGCTGTGGTCTTTGCAGCAAGGCCTGCAAGAGTTCCCCGAAGCGCCACCTCCGGGCTTGGTGACGGTGCCGGCGCTGCCGGACGCGCCCGAGGGCTACTACGCCCGCGCGGGCTACCGGCTGGCGGGTGATCGCTCGATTCGTATTGATATGCTGGAGCGGCTGGCCGACATGCTGCGCAGCATGGATACGCGCGGCGGCTTTGAGGCCAACGCTGATATGCTGTCCATTACAGGGCTAACGCTTGAGCAATTTGCCAACTTGATGGTGGGGCTAGGCTATGCGGCCGAACGCGGCGAGCGCCCGAAGGGGAAGCCTGTTGCCGAGGGTGCCGAGCCACAACTGAAGCCCGAGGAAAATGCCGAGGGCGCAGAAGACGCGCCTAAGGCTGAAGACGCGCCTAAGGCTGCGGAATCAGAAGAGGCGGTCGAAGAGGTGGAAGTTTTCTACACCTTCCGCTGGGCTATGAAGCCGCGCGCGCAAGGTCAACGGCAAAACAAAAGCGAGCCTCGGGGCAAAAAGCCCAAGGGCAAGCGTGGCAAGCCGCAAGGCAAGCAGCCGCAATCGGCTCGTTCGCCACGTAAAGATAAGCCTTTTGATCCCGATAACCCCTTCGCGGCCCTCGCGGCGCTCAAGGCTAAAGATTGAGCGAAACCCTGCGGATAGACAAATGGCTCTGGCATGCGCGGTTTTTTAAAACCCGCACGCTGGCGGCCAAGGTTGTGTCGGCAGGGCATGTGCGGGTGAATGCAGAGCGGGTTAAAAAACCCTCTACCACCATTAAAGCGGGGGATGGCCTGAGCTTCATGCAGGGCCGCCAGCTGCGCATTGTCCGCGTGACCGCGATGGGCGACCGGCGCGGGCCTGCTGCCGAGGCGCAGTTGCTTTTTGAAGACCTAACCCCCGCACCCGAAGCCCGCCCCGCGCCCATTGAGCGGGTCGGCATTCGCCCCACCAAAAAAGACCGTCGCGCCATGGATGCCATGCGCCATACGGAATCTTGACCGTTGCCCCTTGAATCCCGCCGAATCGAGGCCTAATAAGTTCTAAGCTTTTATTCAGGCTTTGGCGCTATTTCCAAAGCCACAGCAACGGGGCAAGGATATGACCTATATCGTCAATGATGCATGTATCGCATGTAAATACACCGACTGCGTGGAGGTCTGCCCTGTGGACTGCTTCTATGAAGGCGAGAACATGCTGGTGATTCACCCTGACGAATGCATTGATTGCGGCGTGTGCGAGCCAGAATGCCCCGCCGATGCCATTCGCCCTGATACCGAGCCGGGCGCCGAAAAATGGGTTGAGTTTAACCGCAAATATTCGGAGCTTTGGCCGGTGATTATCGAGCAGAAAGACCCGCTGCCCGAGGCTGAAGCCCGTGACGGCGAAGACGGGAAGCTGGAAAAGTATTTCTCGGAAAAGCCCGGCGAGGGTAGCTGAAGCCCCATGGCCAGGGGCTTTGCCCCTTGGCGCAAGCGCCATTCATCCCAAGTATTTTGAAAGAAAGAGCCTATCTGGCCGCGTGTGAAAAAACCTGCGGGCAGCCCTTCTTTTGGGGGCATTTTTGTGCTATATTAGGCACGTAACAATTTGGCCAGTCACAAGGAGCACGCTGCGCGCCGCGCAGTTTTAGGACTTCAATAAAATATAATTGGGATTCACGGGCTAAGAATCAGCCTATGTGCATATGTGTGACATCGGCCAGAGCAGATAAGGAAAACATCTGAATGAGTAAGTCTAAGAACCAGCTTGATTTCGCCACCGGCCAATTTGTGGTCTATCCTTCGCACGGCGTTGGTAAAATTTCCGAGGTCGAAACCCAGACCGTGGGGGAGGAAGTGCTGGAGATGTTTGTCATCTATTTCGAAAAGGAAAAAATGACCCTGCGCGTGCCGACCCAAAAGGCGATTTTGGTGGGTATGCGGGCGCTGTCGACCTCTGATTTGGTGGCTAAGTGCATGAAAACACTGGCAGGTCGCGCGCGGGTGAAGCGGGCTATGTGGTCTCGTCGGGCGCAAGAATACGAGCAAAAAATCAACTCTGGAGATATTGTGGCGCTGGCTGAGGTTGTGCGGGATTTGCACCGTAATGATGACCAGCGTGAGCAATCCTACTCGGAGCGCCAGCTGTATGAAGCGGCGTTAGAGCGGTTGACCCGTGAGGTAACCGCCGTGGATGCACAGGGCGAAGACGCGGCGCAGCGCAAAATCAGCGAAATTTTGGATGCGCGGGTGGCTCCTCCACCGCCAGTTGCGGAGACGCCTGCTGTTTAACTCATGTGGAGACGCGGCACGGAAATTTTTCGCCGTGCCGATAGTTTTGCTTGAAAACCCCCCGGGTTCTACGCACACTACCCTGCGGCAATCTGCCGGAGGGTTTTATTTTGGTCATGTCATTGAAATTATGGGGCATTGGCGGCGCAGTGGCCGTGGCGAGTGTGCCGGCCTATCTGGTGCTGGCCCCTATAGTTGCGCCCCCTGAACCCGCTCTAAGTGCCGCGCCTGCGGTTTCCAGCGGGTTAGACGCCCCGCTGCAAGCCCCCGCTTTGGGCCAAGCCACGGCCCCCGCGCTTCAGCCTGAAACCGCCGTGGCCGCGCGCGCCGCCCCGCAAACCGCCACCGCCCCCGAAGCGCTTTTGCCCAGCCCCGCGCTGGTCGCCCCCCCCGAGCAAGCCCCAAGCCCCGCCCTTGCCACCGAGCAGTCCGGGGCCTTGGCGCAAGACCCGACTCCGCTGCTTGGCGAGGCCAGCCCGCCGCTGACCTTGGCGCAGGTGCTGCCCCCCGGAGAAGCCCCCGCGCCCGACCAGATCGTCCCGAGCTTTGACCTCGTGCGTGTGTCCCCCGATGGCTCTGCCGTGATCGCGGGCCGCGCGGCCCCCGGTGCCAATGTGCAGGTGTTTTCCGGCACCATTCCGGTGGCCGAAGTTATCGCCAGTGCGCGCGGCGAGTTTGTGGTGTTTCTCGATGCGCCGGGGGCGCCAACGCTTGATTTGCAAATTCCTGACCGGCCCGAGGGGGCGCAGCTTGTGGTTTCGCAAGACGATATTATCATCCTGCCCGCCGCGCCGGATGCCGAAAGCAGCGCCCCGACCGTGCTGCACCGCACGCCCGATGCGGTGCAAATCATCCAACCGGCCGGCCCTGCGATTCCGAGCAATGTGAGCCTTGATCTGGTGAGCTACGCGGCCAGCGGCGCAGTGCAATTGGCGGGGCGGGGCCAGCCGGGAAATGTGGCGCGCATTTATACTGATGGTCGCTTGGCAGGCGAGGCTATCATTGCGAATGGCGGCAACTGGGCGCTGGAAATTAGCGATATCGCCGAGGGGCGTTATGTGCTGCGGGTGGATGAAATCTCGCCCGAGGGTGAGGTGCAAAGCCGCACCGAAAGCCCGTTTCAGCGGCAATTTCCGGCGGCGGATATGCCGGAAACCTTCTCCCAAGGCGCGAAAATCATTGTGCAGCCGGGCAATACGCTCTGGCTGATGGCGGCCGAGGCTTACGGCGACGGGGACGCTTACTCGCAGATTTTCTCCGCCAATCAAGACGCCATCCGCGACCCGAACCTGATTTACCCCGGCCAAATTTTCAGCATTCCGCGCCTCGAGGAATAATCGCCGCGCCCTCTGGTGCTTTGCCACCGCAGGCTCTATCTGTAGCCTATGCGAAATAATACGGCTTATACCCCCGAATCCGACGATGATGACAGCTATAGCGGCTGGGAAACCATCAAACGAGTGTCGCCCTATCTGTGGCCCAAAAACCGCTTTTGGCTGCGCGTGCGCGTGGTGCTGGCGATGATGGCGCTGGTGCTGGCCAAAGTGGCCACGGCGCTTACACCGCCGTTTTTCATCTACGCGATTGATGCGCTGGCACCGGAAAAGGCCTCGGGGAGCATAGGCTGGCTGCTCGGCATTTCAGCCGTGGGGCTGGTGATTGGCTATGGCGTGATGCGGCTTGCCACTGTGGGGTTTAATTCGTTGCGCGATGCGTTGTTTGCCCGTGTCGCCCAGCGGGCTTTGCGGGTGCTGGCACGCGAAACCTTTGAGCATATTCATGCGCTTAGCCTGCGCTACCACCTGCAACGGAAAACAGGAGGCCTGAGCCGGATTATCGAACGCGGGGTGAAGGGCGTGGAGTTCCTGCTCCGCTTCATGCTGTTCTCCATCGGACCGCTGATTTTGGAACTGGCCTTCGTGGGCGTGGCTTTGGTGTGGCTATTTGATATCCGCTATCTGGGCGTGGTGAGCGTCACGATTTTTCTTTACGTGATCTTCACGTTTAAGGTGACCGAGTGGCGGGTGAATATTCGTAGACAGCAAAACAGGGCCGATACCGAGGCCAACCAAAAGGCGATAGACAGCCTGCTGAATTTTGAAACGGTCAAGTATTTTAGCGCCGAAGAGCGCGAGTCCAAGCGCTATGATGTGTCTATGCGGGCCTATCAAAGTGCGGCGATTAAAACCAGTTATTCGCTGGGGTTCCTGAATTTCGGGCAATCGCTGCTGATCACCACCGGCCTTGTAATTGTGATGATCATGGCGGCAATCGGGGTGGAAAACGGCGATTTGACCGTAGGCGAGTTTGTGGGGGTCAATACCTATATGATCCAGCTGGTGATGCCGCTGAACTTTCTCGGCTCTGTTTACCGCGAAATTCGGCAGGCGTTGGTGGATATGGGGCAGATGTTTTCGCTGCTCGGCCAACCGCCAGAGATAACCGATAAGCCCGATGCACCTGCGCTTAAGGTCAGCGGTGGCGAGGTGAACTTTGAAAATGTTAACTTTTCATATGAGGACAACCGGCAGATTCTGCATAATCTAAATTTGCGGGTAGGGCCGGGCGAAACCATCGCCGTGGTTGGGCCTTCCGGCTCGGGCAAGTCGACCATCGGGCGGCTATTGTTCCGGTTTTATGATGTGAGTGCGGGCGGCTTGAAAATTGATGGCCAAGACGTGCGAAATGTGACTCAAAAAAGCCTACGCGCCCAGATCGGCGTGGTGCCGCAAGATACGGTGCTGTTTAATGATACCGTGGGGTATAACATCGCCTATGGTCGGGAAAACGCCACCCAACAGGATGTGGAAGAGGCCGCCAAGGCCGCGCAAATCCATGACTTTATCGTGAGCTTGCCGGAGGGGTACAACACCCAGGTGGGCGAGCGCGGTCTTAAGCTTTCGGGCGGGGAAAAGCAGCGGGTCGGCATTGCGCGGACTTTGCTAAAAAATCCGCCGATTCTGTTGCTGGATGAGGCGACCTCGGCCTTGGATACCGAAACCGAGCAAGGCATTCTGGAAAGCCTGCGCGCCATGGGCCATGGCCGCAGTGTGATCACCATTGCGCACCGGCTATCTACCGTGGTGGATGCCGACAAGATTGTGGTGCTGGAAAAGGGCCATGTGGTGGAAGAGGGCACCCATGCGGAGCTGCTGGCCAAAGACGGGCGCTATGCCAGCATGTGGCAGCGGCAGCGGGCGGATATGGCGGAGGTGTGAACAGGCGGGTTTGTCAGGGGGGCTTTGCCCCTTTTTCGCTGCGCTCAATTCACCCCGGAGTATTTACGGAAGACTAAAATCAGGGGCGCTGCGCCAAGCGGGCGCGGATGACCCGTAGCATGTTTTCGCCCATGATCATGCGGATATCCGGTTCGGTCATAGCGAGTTTTAGCAGCTCTTGGGTGATGGCGGCCAGCTCTGAGGTATCAAATGTGGTGCCGACGGAGCCGTCAAAATCGGAGCCAAGGGACACGGCCTCAATGCCCAGCACTTCGGTGGCGGCGACAATGCTGCGGGCCACGCCAGCGGGGGTGTCATCGCAGGTGACCTCTTGCCAGTAGCCGATGCCGATCACTCCGCCCGTAGCGGCGATGCGTTGCATCAGCGCCACCGGAATGTTGCGCTTTACGTCGCACACCGAGCGGATGCCGGTATGGCTGAGCACAATCGGCATATCAACCATATCAAGCACATCGGCCACCACTTGCTCGGAGGAGTGGGCGACATCAAGAATAAGCCCGCGCCGCTGCACTTCGGCCACTACTTCGCGGCCAAAATCGGTGAGGCCGGCATTGCTGCGCCCATGCAGAGAGCCGCCGAGTTCGTTATCGAAAAAATGCTGCAAGCCGATCAGGCGGTAGCCCGCAGATTCAAGCCGCAGCAGGTTGGTCATGTCGCCCTCAAGCGGGTGCGCGCCCTCAATGCCGAGCAACCCACCAACGATTTTTTCTCCGGCGGCGCGGCGGGCCAGCACGGAATCCAGATCATCGATCGTGCGAATGATTTTGAGGCTGTCGGGCGCGGCCTGCTGCACCTCGGCCAGTTTCTCGGCCTGATACATGGCGCGCTGAAACAGGCTGCCCCATGTGCGGGCCGGCCAAAGCTGGGCCATAACCAGCGGGGTTATGTTATCAAAGGCCTCAGTGTCGTTGCCGTCGTAATTCAAGCCCGCCGGAGATTTGGTGACAGCGGTAAAGGCCTGCACGGCGACATTGCCCTCGAGCAGGCGGGGCAGGTCTACTTGGCCATAAGCGCCGCGCTCGGAGAGGTCGCGGTTCCAGAGCAGGCTGTCGGCGTGCCAATCGGCGATGGTCAGGCTATCGTGCAGGGCTTGGGCGCGGTCTGAAATCAGGTAGGGGGCATGAGCGGCCACGGTGTTGCGGCTGCGCTCAACATAGCCCGGGCCAAAAACCAAAAAACCAACCAAGCCGACAAGCGCCAGCGTAGACACCAGCTTAAGCGTTTTCTTCCAAAAAATCATTACTGTTCACCTTATAGCGGCCAAAATACTAAAATGGCGGGGATGCTGACCGTGACGATGATGATTTCCAGCGGCAGGCCCATACGCCAATAATCGCCAAAGCTATAGCCGCCGGGGCCGAGAATCAACGTATTGTTCTTGTGGCCGATGGGGGTGAGGAAGGCGCAGCTGGCGGCCACGGCTACGGCCATGAGGAAGGGGTCGGGATTTACGCCCAGCGTGGTGGCCATTTGGATGGCGATCGGCGCGGCTACAATGGTGGTGGCGGTGTTATTGAGCACGTCTGACAGGGTCATGGTTACGACCATCAGAATGGTCAGGATCGCCCACGGGGCCATGCCCGCTGTCAGCTCGATGAGCCAGCCCGCGATCAATTCGGTGCCGCCCGAGGTTTCCAAGGCCGCGCCGAGCGGGATCATCGAGCCGAGCAGCACCACCACGGGCCATGAAATGTGGTTGTAAATTTCATCAAGCGGCAGGATTTTGAACAGTACAAAGCCGACCACAACCAGCCCGAGCGCCACGGGCAGGTAGACCCAGCCAAAGCTGGCTGCGGCCACGGCGGCGGCAAAAAGCCCGATGGCCAGCCACACCTTTTTCTCTTCGGTTACCGCCAGCCCGCGCTCGGCCAGCGGCAGGCAGCCGAGCCATTCGATAACCTCGTTGCTTTGGTCGCTTGGCACCAAGAGCAGCAGAATATCGCCCGCAGCCACTTCGGTTTTGCGAATGTGGCTTTTAATTTTTCGCCCTTGTCGCGCGATGCCCATAAGCACCGTGCGGCGGCGCCAACCAAGGCCAATCGCCATGGCGGTTTTGCCGTTAATGCGGGATTCTTCTGTGACAACCACCTCGATTACGCTCAGCCCGTCGCCATCGGCGCGCAGGGCGTCTTGGCGCTTGGCGTCGGCGAAATCGAGCGACAGCGCCGCGCGGAATTCGTCGAGCGCATCGGGGGCGGCCTCGAGCACCAGCGCATCGCCTGCGGCCAGCTTGGTGGAGTTGGCCGTGCCATAGCGCCGTTTGCCCCCACGCACGAGGCCAAGGATGGCAACGTCGTTTTTATCGGCGGTCTCATGCAGGTCCGACAGGCGCTGGCCGATCAGTTTGGACTCCTCCGGCACGGTGAGTTCGGCGATATATTGTGCGATATCGGCCATCGGGTCACTGGCCACATCGCCCTTGGGTTGGGGGATGAGCCGCCAACCGATGAGGGCCACAAAAAGCAACCCGGCAATGGCGGCAACAAGGCCCACGGGGGCAAAATCAAACATCGCGAAGGGTTCGCCGAGGCTGTCTTCACGGATGGTGGCGATGATGATGTTGGGCGGCGTGCCGATCAGGGTGATCATGCCGCCAAGAATGGTGGCGAAGGAAAGCGGCATCAGGGACAACCCCGGCGCGCGCTTGGCTTTGCGGGCGGTTTGTATGTCGACCGGCATAAGCAGCGCCAGCGCGGCGACGTTGTTCATAAAGCCGGAAAGCACGCCGCCGATGGCCCCCATCAGGGCGATATGCGCGCCGAGCGAGCGGGAGGCATCAACCAGGGTGCGGGTGATCAGAAACACCGCGCCCGAGCGCACAAGGCCGGCCGAAACAACCAGCACAAGCGCGACCACCAGCGTGGCGGGGTGGCCGAATCCGTCAAAGGCGTGCTTGGTGGGGACAACGCCTGTCACCACGCCGAGCAGCAGCGCGGTAAAGGCCACGAGATCATAGCGGAATTTGCCCCAAAGCAGGAATACAAACACGGCTCCGAACAGGGAAAACAGGATGATTTGGTCAGGGGTCATAGGCGCTCCGCAAGGTTTTCGCCATCCAAACGGATATGGCCGCAAATTGCAATGGCTGACGCGGGCTTGATCTTCGCCTTGCAGGCCGTGGGCATTTCGTTTTATACCGTTGCCAACGTATTCAACTATCGGAGGCACCTATGGCGGGCCACTCAAAATGGGCAAATATTCAACATCGTAAAGGGCGGCAAGATGCCGTGCGCTCGAAGATGTTTTCCAAGCTGGCAAAAGAGATTACGGTTGCCGCCAAAATGGGCGACCCCGACCCCGATAAAAACCCGCGCCTGCGGCTGGCGGTGAAAGAGGCCAAGAAGGTTTCTGTGCCGAAAGACGTGATTGAACGCGCGATTAAAAAGTCGGTCGCCGGTGACGGCGATAACTATGACGAGATCCGTTATGAGGGCTATGGCCCCGGCGGTGTGGCCGTAATTGTGGAGGCGATGACCGATAACCGCAACCGGACGGCTTCTGTCGTGCGGTCTATTTTCACCAAATCCGGTGGTAATCTGGCGGAAACCGGCGCGGTGTCTTTCATGTTTGATCGGGTTGGCGAGGTGGTTTATCCTGCGGATGCGGGCGACGCCGATAGCATGATGGATGCGGCCATTGAGGCTGGAGCGGATGATGTGGAAAGCTCCGACGATGGTCATATCATCTATACCGAAGCCACCAGCCTGAACGAGGTTTCCAATGCTTTGGAGGCCGCGCTTGGCGAGTCTGAATCCACCAAGCTGATCTGGAAACCGCAAACAACCACAGAGCTAGACCTTGTGGCGGCTGAAAAGCTGATGCGCTTGATCGAAACCCTTGAGGATGACGATGACGTGCAGACGGTTACGGCAAATTTCGAGATTTCTGACGAGGTGATGGCGCAGTTATAGCGTTTTGCTTTAGGCTAGAAGCGCTATAGCAGCGCCAGCCCAACAATTTCAGCACTTTGCTGGCTGGCCCCGAGGATATCTCCGGTCTGGCCACCGATGCGGGTTTTAGCGATGAGTGCTACCACCGCCACCGCCACCGCCATGCCTGTAAATATCCAAAAACCACCCCAGCCAAAGGCCAATAGGCTGGCGAGCAGGCCGATTGTGAGCGCGGGCAGGGCGTCTGGCCTACCCGCTGCCGCTGAAAGGCCGTCCGTGCGCGCATTGGGTAGCCATGCCATAACCGCCACCATAAGCGCGCGTGACCCGGCGCCAAGCGCGGCTAAGGCCAGCGGCATTTCAGTAGCCGTGATCTCTGAAATACCAACCTGCCGTGCCAGCAGAGCCAGCCCCAAAGCAATGGCCCCATAAGCGCCGATGCGGCTGTCTTTCATAATTTCGAGGCGCTTTTCAACGGTAAAACCACCCATACTGTCCGCCATATCGGCCAGCCCGTCTTCGTGCATGGCCCCTGTCATAACCACTTGGGCTGCTATTACAAATACGGCTGCCATGCCCGCCGAAGCGCCCGCTGAAAGCAGCGCCCAGCCAAGGGCACCCGCGGCCAGCCCCAGCACCGCGCCGACCAGCGGGAAGGCCCATGCGGCACCGGCCCCGCGCGCGCCTGCGCGGGCATGGTCTACCGGCACCGGCAGGCGGGTGAGCAGGGAAAATGCCGCTGCGATATCGTGCAATTCGAACTTCATGGCGAAATCAGCCGCTCCGGTTACGTTTTTGGCTCAACATTTGCGCCAATACCTCGTAATACGGGGGCAAATGTAAATGTGAAAGCCAAAATGATGAACGCTCCTTTTTCGACCCTTGATGACTTTGCCGCTTTGTTGAACGATCAGCCCATGCCAGATGCCGCCGCCACCGAGGCTGCAACGGTCCGCAATGGAGTGCTGACCAAGCCGCCAGCCGCGCTTGGGCGGTTGGAGGATGTCGCGATCTGGTATGCGGGCTGGCGGGGGGAGGTGGCGCCGCGCATTTCCGCGCCGCAGGTGTTGGTTTTTGCCGGAAATCACGGGGTTGTAGCGCAGAGGGTTTCAGCTTTTCCGGCGGAGGTGACGGCTCAGATGGTCGGGAATTTTACCGCGGGCGGGGCGGCGATTAACCAACTATGCGCCGTGGCAGGGGCCAGCCTGAAGGTGATCGCGCTGGAGTTGGAGCGGCCCACAGAAGACTTCACCCAAGTGCCTGCCATGAGCAAGGATGAGCTGGTGAGTGCCCTGCAAACCGGCTGGGACGCGGTGGACCCTGCGGCGGATTTGCTGGTCACGGGCGAGATGGGCATTGGCAATACCACCAGCGCAGCAGCCATTGCCAAGGCGCTGTTTGGCGGCGAGGCTGTAGACTGGGTCGGCCGTGGCACGGGGGTGGATAGCGTGGGCTATGAGCGCAAGATCGGCGCGGTTGATAAGGGGGTGGCGCTGCATGCGGTATCTTCGGGCCTTGATGTGCTACGCTGCCTTGGCGGGCGTGAGATCGCGGCGATGGCGGGCGCGATGGCACGGGCGCGGAGCCTGCGCATTCCGGTGGTGCTTGATGGGTTTATTTGCACAGCGGCGGCGGCGTGCCTGTTCAAGGCCAACCCTGCGGCGCTAGACCATTGCATTGCGGGGCATTTGTCAGATGAAAACGCCCATGGGCGGCTGCTGGAAAAGCTCGGTAAGCGCCCGCTGCTTGACCTTGGCCTGCGCCTTGGCGAAGGTTCCGGCGGGGCGCTGGCGATAAACATCGTGAAAGCCGCGCTGGCTTGCCACTCGGGTATGGCCACGTTTGATCAGGCGGGGGTTTCGTCTGAATAAAGGCCTAAGGCCTGCAGCTAGGGGCAACCCCCTAGCAAATAGCGCGGCCCCGCCCCATGCTTGGCAGCGCGGTCATCTGGGTTGTATAGTTTGCATTTATCAAGGCTCAAGCAGCCGCAGCCAATGCAGCCGTCCATGTTATCGCGTAACTGGGTTAACGTCTCGATCTTCTCGTCCAACACAGCCCGAAAACCCGCGCTAATCGCCGCCCAATCGGCCTTGGTTGGAGTGCGGCCTTCGGGCAGGGCGCTTAAGGTTTTGGCGATTTGCGGCAGGGTGAATCCGAATTTTTGCGCAATTAGAATAAAGCTCACCCGCCGGATATCCGCTTTAAGGAACCGCCGCTGCCCACCCGCAGTGCGCTCGGGGAAAATCAGCCCCTTTTCCTCATAAAACCGCAGCGCCGAAACCGCCACGCCCGTGCGCCACGCCAGCGCCCCGATAGAAATCGTTTTTTGCATTAAAAAATCCCTTGACCTCAAGTTAACTTTAGGAATTACCTTAGGCAGATCACCCCGTCAAGAGCGGGCATTTTGAAAGGATAAAACAATGGCAAGACTTGAACACGTAAACATAACCGTCAGCGACCCAAAGCGCGCCGCCGCCCTGATGGACACGCTTTTCGGCTGGAAAATCCGCTGGGAAGGCGCGTCTATCCACGGCGGCTATACCATCCATGTCGGCGATGAGGACGACTACCTCGCCTTCTACACCCCGCCCAAAACCACCGAGCCAAACGCGGTTAGCTACGATATTTGCGGCGGGTTAAACCACGTGGCGCTGGTGGTCGATGACCTTGATTCAGTAGAGGCCCGCGTCCTAAACGCAGGCCTCAAAACCTCTAACCATGGCGATTATGAGCCGGGCCGGCGGTTCTATTTTCACGACTACGACAATATAGAATTCGAGGTTGTGAGCTACGCCTAGCCGTGCGGGCTGGCACCTGTCGCCATCGCCCAGTGATGCGGCTGGTGGTGCATGCCCGAGGCCATGATACCGTAAAACCCGAGCGCATTGAGCTTGGCGAGGTCGCTTTCCGGCACAAGCACGGTCATGGTGACCCCGCCGTCGATGTCTGCGGTGGAATAGGCCCAGTCATTGACTCCGTCCATCATGCCCGCATGGGCGTGGGCCATACGGCGGATGGCATCGGCGACATCGCCCGCGCCGGTGACCTCGAACCGCAGACCCCCGGCAACCTCGGTTGTGACGGTGCGGGAGTCGATGGTGACGATATCCATATCACGCAGATGGTCCCGCAGAGCGGGGATGTTTACGGTGCATGAGGGCATGGTGCATTTGGTGCGATTTCGTGAAGATGGCGGCGTGGTGGTGCTGCAACGGGCGGGGGCCGGAGCGGTTGTGGCGGAGGCCTCGGTGTTTTCGGGGCGCTACCATTGTGCGGCGGTGGCCGTGCGGGCCAGCGTGCTGCACGCTTATCCGCTGGCGGCAGTGCGGCGGTTGCTGGAAAGCCGGCAGGCGGCGCAGGCCTATGCGCTGCATATGGCGGTTGAGGTGCGGGGGCGCGTAAACGGGCCGAGATTTTGGCGCTGAAAACGGTGGCAGAGCGGCTTTCGGCCTGGTTGGTGTGGTATGGCGGTGAAATGTCGGCGCGCGGGGTATGGTAGCATGTGGCCGATGAAATTCGCGTGAGCCGAGAGGCGCTTTACCGCGAGCTGGCCAAGCGGCGCTAGGGGCGGGTGCTGGTGATTACTTGTGTGATTTCGAGGCGGTTAACTCTGTGTTAAACTGCCTTCACTAAACTGGTTTAGTAGGGGCAATCAGTAACGGAGATAACGAAATGAAACCAACACCTAAGCAGAAGAATATGGCTAATTTTTTTGACGCGCTCGGCCACCCTCGCCGCCAGATGATTTTTCAAATTCTCAAGGAAACCGGTGCCAAGGGCCTCCCCTTCCACGCACTGCGCAAGCGCACCGGCCTGCAAGATTCCACCCTCAGCTTCCACCTCCGCAAGCTCGACCAGGGCCGCCTGCTCAAGCGCCAAACCAAAGGCCGCGAAACCTGGCTTTCCCTCGATCTGCGCACCTTTTTCATGTTCGTCGAACCCGCGCGCGATCAAGTAAAGATACGGGCTTGAGCCAGCCCCCTTTTGCCCGCATATTGAGCGGGAAAAAGCAAAAGGAAAACCCATGAGATTGGCACGTAAAACAGCAATCGTAACCGGCGGCGGCTCCGGCTTTGGCGAAGGCATCGTCAAAAAATTCTATGATGAGGGCGCGATGGTGATCGTGGTAGATATCGACCACGAGGCAGCAAAGCGCGTCGCGGACCTTTACGATGGCATGGCCTTTCAGGCCGACGTCTCCAAAATGGAAGACTGGCAAGCGCTGGCTGACCGCGTCCGCGACACTTTTGATGGAGTCGATATCCTTGTCAACAATGCCGGCATTACCCACCTGCCACAGCCGATGGACGAGGTCTCCGAGGAAGAGTTTGACCGCGTCATGGCCGTCAACGCCAAGTCGGTTTTCCTTTCCGCCAAAACCATTGTGCCGATGATGAAAGAGGTCGAGGAGGGCGTTATTCTTAACGTAGCCTCCACGGCTGGTGTCTCCCCCCGCCCCAATCTCAACTGGTATAATGCCTCCAAAGGCTGGATGATCACCGCCACCAAGGCCATGGCCATAGAGCTGGCCCCCTTCGGCATCCGCGTCAACGCCATTAACCCCGTGGCAGGCGAAACCCCGCTCCTGCAAAGCTTCATGGGCGAAGACACCCCCGAGATCCGCGCCAAATTCATCTCCACCATCCCCCTTGGCCGCTTTTCCACCCCGGAAGACATGGCGAATGCCGCTTGTTTCCTGTGCTCTGATGAAGCCAGCATGATCACGGGCGTCGCCATGGAAGTCGACGGCGGCCGCTGCATATGAAAATAGGCGCGCGCAATCTCATCACCGATGTTAAGGGGCTTTACGTTGGCAATGCCGATGATCCCACGCTGAAATCCGGCAGCACCGTTCTGGTCGGCGACACCCCCTTCACAGCGGCGGTTTCGGTGATGGGCGGGGCACCCGGCACGCGGGAAACAGACATGCTCGCGCCCGATAAACTGGTCTCGGAAATAGACGCGATTGTGCTTTCCGGCGGCTCGGCTTACGGGCTGGATGCCGCCAGTGGCGTGATGGACGGGCTGCGCGCCAAGGGCCGTGGTTTCAAGGTCGCCGATGCCCTCATTCCGCTGGTTTCCTCTGCCATTTTGTTTGATCTGCTCAACGGTGGTAAAAAAGATTGGGCCGAGAACCCATACCGCATCCTTGGTGCGCAAGCCCTTGAAAATGCGTCTGAAAACTTCGGCCTTGGTTCTGTTGGTGCAGGTATGGGCGCGCTCACCGGCACGCTTAAAGGCGGGCTTGGCTCGGCCTCGATTGTGCTTGATAGCGGCCACACCGTCGGCGCATTGGTTGCCGCCAACCCCTTTGGTGCGGTGGCGCAAGGCAATGGCCATTTTTGGGCTGCGCCGTGGGAAGTCGGCTCAGAGTTCGGTGGCCTCGGCCCCGCCCCCATGGGCGACCCGCTCGCCAAGCCTGTCAGCTTCAAAATGCAGGGTTTTTCCGAGAAGGGCAACACCACCATCGCTATCGTTGCCACCGATGCTGTGCTGGATAAAGCCCAAGCCACCCGCATGGCCACCGTGGCCCAAGACGGCATGGCGCGGGCCATTCTACCCAGTCACACGCCGGTTGACGGCGACCTTGTTTTCGCCGCGGCCACAGGGGCTGTGCCGCTCAATGATGCCGTGGTCGACCCGATGATGATCGGCCATGCCGCCGCCATTTGCCTCAGCCGTGCTATTGCCCGCGCCATTTTTGAAGCCACCCCGGATGCTGGAGATGTGCTGCAAACATGGCGGGAAAAGCACCATTAGCCAGCCGTTTTAGGCTTCGCCCAGCGTTTATGCAGCCAATACCATTGCTCAGGGTGTGCAAATACCTGCGCGCTCAGGCTGTCATTTATCAGGGTTTGCATGGCAATCGGCGTGCTGCGAGGCACAGATGGCTCAATAATAACCTCGGTATTGCCGTCGGCCATAAGGCGGCCATATGTTGGCACCACCAGCGCGCCGGTTTTTAGCGCCATCTTCACAATCGCCGTAGAGGTCAGCGCGGGCTGCCCCATGAAATCAATCATTTCGCCGTCACGCACCCGCTGATCCAGCAAAATAGAAACGACTCCGCCAGCGCGCAAATGCTTGAGCATCGGACGCATACCCGTTGGCCCAATCGGAAACACTCCCGCCCCGCCAATAGCCAACACCTTGGCGAACCGTCGCTCGAAAATAGGGTTGCTTGAGGGCTTGTACACTGCCGCGCTCCGGATGCCCTCGGCCTTCAACGCTACCCGCACCGCTTCCCACTGCCCAAAATGGCCAGAAACCATAATCACAGGCTGGCCAGCCTTATGCGCCGCAGCTATTTCTGCGAGCGCGCCGGTCTGCATTTGAATATCGGTCAGTGAGGCATAAAGGTCTTGCGTATAAAAAATCTCGATGAAGCCACGCCCGATATGGCGGGCAATTTTGCGGGTTAATGCACGCTTTTCCTTTGCCGACATCTGCGGGTAAATCAGGGTCAGGTTATTAAGAATTCTGCGGTGCAGCGGAGGAATGGCCCGAATGGCCCAGCCCAGAATCACACCGCCAATCGTAACCCGCCACGCAAACGGCAGCGGGCGCAGCGCCCATGGCAGCGCATAGATGAGCACGGCCTCAAGGTAATGGCGAAGTTTTGTCTTGCGTTCCATAGCCCCCTGTCTAATTCTTTTGGCAAGCGGTGCAAACCGCAGAATGGGGGGTAAATGGTTTTTCTTGATATTTGGCGGTCTTACCGCAGCCTGCCGCTTTGGGTGCAAATCTGGGTGACTGGGGTGCTGGTGCCGGTTAATATGGCGGCGCTGGCGTTTATCAATGAACCATCCGGCCTGTGGGTGGCGGCACTGGCGATTGGCGCGATGCTGCCCAATATGGCGATCATGCTTTATGAGCGCGGCTTGTCTAAAATGATGGCGCTGCCGCATGTGTTGCCGTGGGGCGCGCTGGTGCTGTGGCTCGTGTTCGCCATGCCGCAAGGCAGTGCCGCGTATGGCATGTATCTTTGGCTGCTGTTGCTGGTTGATGGGCTGTCGCTGGCGTTTGATTTGCCTGACGTGCTCAAGTGGCGCAAGGGTGACCGTGCCATCGCAGGCCATTAAAAAGGCGCCCGAAGGCGCCTGAATTATTTCTTAATCGGGTTGATCATCATGACCATCTGCCGGCCTTCCATTTTTGGCATACTGTCAACCTTACCGATTTCAGCGGCCGTCACATCGGTGGCCACGCGTTCCAAAAGCTTGCGCCCAAGGTTGAGGTGCGCCATTTCGCGGCCTCTAAACCGCAGGGTCACCTTACACTTGTCGCCATTTTCCAAAAACTTGATAACATTGCGCATTTTCACTTCATAGTCATGCGTATCGGTGTTGGGGCGGAATTTAACTTCCTTTACCTCAACGATTTTCTGGTTTTTGCGAGCTTCGTTGTCTTTTTTCTGCTGTTCATATTTGAACTTGCCGAAATCCATAATTTTGCACACGGGCGGTTTGGCATTGGGGGAGATTTCCACCAGATCAAGGCCAACTTCTTGCGCAAGCACCATGCCGCGCTCGGGGGTTACCACCCCGATGTTTTCACCTTCAGCGCCAATAAGGCGGATTTCGTCTGCGCGAATGCGCCCGTTGGCGCGAGGGCCAGTATCGCGCTGCGGGGGCGCGTTATGAGGTCTGCGAGCTATGGGTCAAGTCCTTGTATTGTGATCATTTGGGCCAAATTGGCACTGTTTAAGGTATTGGCGAGAATCAGCGTGCGGGTCAAGACCCAAGGTGCATATGCCGCGCTTATTGCAGGAAAAAGCGCACTCTGGCGGCCCGCCCGAGCGAATCTACCACCGAAACCGATACAAAGCCGCCGCTTTCGACCTGATACATCATTTCCCGTTCATAGCGCGCGGGGGGCATGGCGGTGCCGTTAATAATCCAGCTAAAAGGCGGCGCGCCGCCCTTGAGTTTTAGCACCAATTCCCCCTGTGCGCGGGCATCCGAAAGCCCGAGGTCCACCTGCGCGCCGTCCGGCGGGAAGGTGATTTCGGGTTGGTTCGGGTCCATGAAATTCGCATCGCCGCGCGCTTGAAAATGGCGCAGGGGCAAGGGCAGGCTTTCCCGCGGCCCGGTCAGCACATAGGGCGGCGGTGCGGGCAGGGGGGTGGGGCGGGCACCGAGGCGGGAAAACGCCTCGAAAAGCAGGGGGGCGGCGTCTTTTATGCCCTGCAAACCGGGCACCGAAGCGCCATCGGGGCGGCCCATCCATACGCCCATCACGAAGCGGCCGTCAAACCCCACGGCAAAGGCATCGCGGTAGCCGTAAGAGGTGCCGGTTTTATAGGCGATCTGGTCAAGCGCGGCGGTATCTGGCGGTGGGGTGGCGGCCAGAATATCGGCCACCTGCCACGCCGCGCCGGGGAGCAGCAGCGCGTTGCCGCCCGCAGTGCCGCCCAGCCCCGAAAGCTGCACCGGCACACCGCCGCGCGCAATGCCCGCATAAAGCTGCACAAGGTCTTGCAGCGAAAGCCCGATGCCCCCGAGCGCAATCGCCAGCCCCGCCGTGCTGCCTTTGGGCAGCTTGGGTTCAAGCCCCGCGCGGCGCAGGCGGGCGAGAAATTGCGCTGGCCCGATGGCGTCCATCATTGCCACGGCGGGGATGTTGAGCGACAGTTGCAAGGCTGTGCGGATGCTCACTGCCCCCCTGAATTGCCGATCAAAATTCTGCGCTTCATAGCCGCGAAAGCGCATGGGGCGGTCATCAATCAGGGTTTCGGGCGTCGCCAGCCCGTTTTCAAACCCAATGCCATAAATCAGCGGTTTCAGGGTTGAGCCGGGCGAGCGCACCGCCTGTGTCATATCGACAAACCCGTCTGCCCGCGCATCAAACAGGTCTGCCGCGCCGACCGTGGCCAGAATGTCGCCGCTCTGGTGCTCGGCCAGCACCAAAGCCGCTGAAAGTCCGCTTTCGCGGGTCTGCATCGCATCCCGCAGCAAGGTCTCAAGTGATTGCTGCCAGCCCCTGTCCAGCGTGGTTTTAAATAGCCGCTGCGTGGGCGCGCTTGCCCGCAAAACATCGGTGAAATGCGGGGCCAGAATCGGGAAGGGGATGCGCGCGCGCGGCACCTGTGCTTGCTTGGCGGCCTGCGCTTCATCGAGCGGCAAAGCCCCCGCGGCCGCCACCCGATCCAGCACGCGATCCCGGGCGAGCTGCGCGGCGGCGTTAAAGCGGTCTGGCCGGCGAGATGTGGGGGCTTGGGGCAGGGCGATCAGCAAGGCGGCTTCCGCGGGGGTGAGCCGCTGCGGCTCCTTGCCAAAATAGGTGAGCGTGGCGGCGCGCACCCCTTCGATATTGCCGCCCATCGGGGTAAGTTGCAGATATAGCGTAAGTATTTCGGGTTTTCGCAAGCGCCGCTCCAGTGCCAATGCCACCCGAATTTGCCGCAGCTTGGCCCGCCAGCGCCCCGTTTCGCCATGCTCCAGCAACCGCGCCACCTGCATGGTCAGGGTCGAGCCACCAGACACGATCCGGCCATTGAACACAAACTGCTTGAAACCCCGCAGCAAGGCGCGCGGGTCTACGCCGTTATGGTTGTAAAAGCGTTTGTCTTCAAAGGCGATGAGCATGTCAATGTAATGGGGGTCCACTGCGCTCAGCGCCACGGGCAGCCGCCAGCGCCCGCTTTCCACCGTATAGGCGCGCAGCAGCTCGCCGTTGCGGTCCAGCACGGTTACCGCCGTTTCCAGCTCTAGCGAGGGCAGTTCGGTGCGCGTCACCCAGTCATCCAGCACTAGCAGTGCGGCCAGCGCTAGCAGGGCCAGCGCTGTGAGGTATCGGAAAATGCGGCTCACGGGGCGGAGCGGATGATGACCGTATTTACCCCCGTGGTGGCCCGCAGGCTGGGCCGATACATATCTTCGACCAAGGCGGCGGGCTGCCGGAAGGTGCCGGGGGAGACCGCCCGCACGATATAAGCCAGCTGGAGCGCGTTTTTGCTCGACCATGTGACCGCGTTCAAAAACCTATCTACGCGAAACTCGGAGATGCCGGAATTGTCGAGCTGAAGCCAGTCAAGCTGGGCGATATCGCCCGAGCGCAACAGGTTGGGGTTGTCGATCTCGAACCCCGCCGCCAGCGGATCAGAAATAATCAGCCGCCCCGTGCGTTCTTGCTCGGGGGTGACCCGCAATATCACCACATAGCGCTGGTTTTGCACGAAGTCTGTGGCCGGTTCGCCGTCCATCTGGTAGAGCCAGCGCTCTATCCGATAGCCGTTTTGCAGGGCTGGCTCATCATAGGCGGGCGCGCCGATGGTGGTGAGGCGGCCATAGGATTTGCGGCCATGGTTCTGCACCACCAACGGCCCTGCGGCCAAGGTTTCCGCATCAAAATAAACGATCGGCGGGCCATCTATCACGGCCCCATCGACGCTAAAATCGTGGCGCTCGTTGCTCAGCGCCCGCGCCGCCATAAGCTGCCACAGCCGCTCTTGGCTAGAGTAATACCGCTCGGGCGTGGCCAACCGCCGCGCCAAGGACTCAAGGTTTACAGCGGTGCTGCCGGCTTCGACGGCCAGCGCCAGCAGGGCGGCGATATCGCGCCGTTGCGAGCCATAATCGGCGCGGAAGGCGCGGGTGCTATCCACCGTGCGGGCGACCATGCTCTCGGCACGGGCAAACATCGTATCAGCGCGGCGTTGGTCGCCGCTTAAGGCCAAAGCCCCGCCAAGCTGGGCCAGCGCCATCGGGGTGGCGAAATCATCGGCTTTTACATCGGCATAATAGCGCAGATCTCCGATGCTGGCCTGGCCCTCACGAGCCAGCACATAAAGCGCATAAGCGATCTCTTGGCCAGCATTCTCGAAATCTCCGGCATAGTTAAGCTGGTTGCGCAGGTTGGCCATGGCTTGGGTGAACGCCCGCGCTGGCACGCTATAGCCCTCGGCGCGCGCGCGGCTTAAAAAGTCGGTCGCGAAGGCGTCTAGCCACGGGTCGCCACTATAGGGGTGCCACTGGCCAAAAGCCCCGTTGCCGCTTTGGTTGGCAAGCACGGCGGCAATGGCCTCCTCCACCCGTTCACGCGGGCTGGATTGGCCGTTCAGGTCCATGGTTTCGGCGATTTCGGCCATGTAAAGCAGGGGCATAGCGCGGGAAATCAGGGTTTCGGTATTGCCCCACGGGGTGCGGTCAAGCGCGTTGAGCATCCCGGCCATATCAAACCGCGCCAGCGGGCCGAGCGCATAGCTGCCGGTGCCGCTACCTGCCTGAAAATCGGCAAACACGTTGGGGTCTATGGTGAAGCTGCCATTGCGGGCCAAGGGGGCGGAAAGATCGCGGATCACCAATGGGTCATTGGCGCGAACCGAAAGTTTGAGCACCCGCCGATATTGTGCGCCCTCTGGGCCGGTGAGCAGCACGGCAATTTCGCCTTGCCCCGCCGCGCCTGCTATGAGCGGAAATTCGAGCGTCGCCTGCCCGCCCTCGGCAATGCGCAAGCCCGCCTCGGGGCTGTGGCTTTGCACCGCGCCACTGGTGGCCAAGGTTACGGTATAATCGCCCGCCGGGCCTTTGACATTGGCAATATCCACCCGCAGGCGGCTTTCATCATGGGGGGCCATAAAGCGCGGCAGGGCGGTGGAAACCACCACTGGGTCACGCACCAGCAGGTCATATTCGGCGGCCCCGACGGCGGTTTCTGACCACACCACCGCCATCAGCCGCACGGTGCCGTTAAAGGCCGGAAGGTCAAAGCGCACGGTGGCGTAGCCTTCGGAATCCACCTCTAGCGGGCCGCTGAAATAGGCGACAAGCTCTTCGGTGGGCGGCGGGGTATTGCCCCGGGTCGCCGCGCCATCACCGCCCGATCGCAGCAGGCCGGGCGTGCCTTGCAGGCCGTTAATCAGCCGGCCATACAGGTCTCGCAGCTCCATCCCGAGCCGTCTTTGGCCGAAATAATAGCGGCCGGGGTCGGGGCTGTTAAAGCCGGTAAGGTTTAGAATGCCCACATCAACCGCCGCAATGGTGGCGTAGATCGGCCCGTCGCCCTCGACCTTGAGGCGCACTTCTAAGGGGCCGCGGGGCTGCACCTCGGTGGGCATATCAAACGTAGCGGCCAGCTGGCGGGCGCTGGGGTCGGTGGGGGCATAGGCCAGCCCGACAGCGCGGGCGGGGTTGCGGCCTGTCGCCTCGTCCATCGGCTGAATGAGCGTGGCGACCACATAAGCCCCCGCGCCCCATTCCTCGGCCACCGGCACATCAATCAGGCTTTCGCCCACCGGCACATCGACCGCTTGCATAGAGATCAGCCGGTCAGACACCACCCGCACCAGCACCTTGCCAGCGGCGCGGGTATCTATGCGCAGGCGGGCGGTTTCGCCGATGGTGTAGCGGGGTTTATCGAGGCTCACATCCAGCACATCGGGGGTGTCAGTGCTGGCATCGGCGCTCCACCAGCCGGAATTGAAGCTGAAGGCGCTGGCGGTATAGCGGCCATCGGTGTTGATCAGCTTTAGCTCGTAATGACCCCAGTCAATATTGGCCCCGATCCGCGCCACGGCGCTGGTGGTCAGGTTTACCTCGCCACTAGCGATACGGGTGCGCCGCGTGATCGGCTCCCAGTTCCAGCGGCCATTATAGCGATACCATTGGTAATGCCGCTCGATCCGCGAAAGCTCCCAGCTTACGCCGCTCATATCGGTGCGGGCGGCGGTTTCGTCTATCGCGATGATCTCAAACGCGGCCTCGGCCCCTTCGCGGAGGGCACCGTCAAACAGCGGCTTGATGCCAATGCGCGGCCCGTCGGGCAGAATTTCCCGCGTGATCGTGCGCTCAACGGGGCGGCCAGAGGCATCAGCCATGCGCAGGGTGGCGCGCATTTGCAGGGGCTTGGTGACAGGCTCCATGGTGGGCAGGGTGAGCGCAAGGGTGAGCTGGCCGTTTTCGTCGGTCACGGCCTCGCTGGAAATTGGCTCATAACCATTGATAAAGGGTTCATCGACCAGTCCGAAACGATAGGCCGGATAGGCCTCATAGCCGCGGGTGGTGGTGACGTCTACCGCGCCACTTACTGCAAGCCCCGTGGCGGGGGCACCGTAAAGGTAGACCGCCTCGATGTTAAGCACGGGGTGGGCGGTGGCGGGCAGGGGGTGGTCAGGCATTTCAAGTGTAAAATAAATACGTTCCGGCACGAAATCCTCCACCAGAAACCGCATGGATTTCAGGCTGGGGCTATCTGGGTCCGCGAAAAGGCTCAGCCGCCAGGTGCCGCGCATGGCGCTGCCTGAGAGCGCGTGCTCAAACACCCGCCCGCCCGCGCCGGCATCTGCCAAAACCTGTCGGCTGGCCTCCACTCCGTCGGGGCGGTAAAGCACGGCGGTGAGGGGCAGATCGGGGGTGGCATCCACCTGCGCATTGCGCGCCAGAATGGTGGCAAAAACCGTCTCGCCGGGGCGGTAGGCCCCGCGCTCGAAGCTGGCGAAAATGTCTATATTGGCGGGGGTGTCGCGGCCAGCTACGCCCCTGTCTGATAGGTCCATCGCCGGTTGGTTGAGGTCGATAAAGGCGAAATCACCGCTCGGGCTGAGAAGCTGGAGCATGGCGGGGGCATTGCCGCCTTCGCCCGTGGTGTAGCCCGCCGGAATATGGGCATAGCCCGCCGCATTGGTGGGGGCTTCAAACAGAACTTTGTTATTGGTGGCGATCAGGCGTGCGGTGATTCCGCCAAGCGCTTCGGCGCTGCGCAGGGAGCGGGCAAACACGTGCAAGCCATCGGCCCCGAGCATGGTTTCGGCCCCCAGATCGGTGACGATAAACCATTGGGTCGCGGCCTCGTCCCACGGGTCTCCGCTGCCGGCAATGCGGGCGGTCATGGCATAAATGCCCGGCTCGAAATCCTTGAGCGCGGGGGCCAGCGGCAGGGCGGTGATCACGTCGGCGTTGAGGGTGTTGCCGACCTCGCCAATGCCGCGCCACAGCTCTTCGCCGCGTTCATTTCTAAGGTCGCCCTCGCTGTATTGGTCGAGGTTTTCGCCTAGAACCCCGTTGAGCACGGTCGACAAAAGGTTGCGTTCGCCGATGCGGAAAAGCCGCAACTCGACCTCGTCAGCGTTTACGGTCACCACGGGAATGGACGGATTTTCGCGCATTGGCAGCACGTAGGCGCGGCCAATGAAATGCACGCCGGACTCGCGGTCGCGCACATAGGTGGAGAGCGATACCGAGGCCATAAGCACCTCGCCACTGGCGGCAGGCAGGCCTTCGCGCAGGGTGATTTTGTAGGTTTCCCCGTGGGTTACCCCATCAAAGCAAAGCTGTGCACCCTTGGCCTCAACGGGCAGATTACCGGTTGCGAATGGGGCATAATCCACACCCAGCTCCACTAGGTCTTCGTTGAAATTGACGCAAATGCGCGGGCGCTCGGCGTTACTGTCGACTTGGGTGTCCACCACGCGAAAGCCGAATAGGCCGATGGCGCGGGTGAGCGCCTCGGCGGTGCTGTCGCGCGGGTCTAGGCTTTGGGAAAGGCGCAGGGCATCAATAGATGTGCGGCCTTCGCGAGCCAGTTCCAGCAGTTGGGCCAGCAGCACCATGGCGCTGGCGCGCTCGGCATTGTCATCGCTGCGTAGATAGGCATTGATCGCGGAATCCCGCGCGAGGCTGCGCAGGGTGCGGGCGCGGTTGCTGTCTTGCGCGGCCACCCGACTGGCAAATGTGGCTAGCCGCAGCCAGTTTTGGCTCTGGTCCTCATGGCTAAGCATACGGGCGGCGATATACATGGCGGTGTTTGCATTATTGGCGGCAACAGCGCGGCGCATTTGCAGGTTGAGCACCACCATGCTGGCGTCATCCACCGGATATTCCCGCCCTATATTGGCGGCCCGCCGTGTGGCCCGCGCCAGGCTGCCATCGGGCAGAAAGCTCAGGTCTTCGGCCCGCAAACCGCCCCGCGCCAGCAGCGCGGCGGGGGCGGTTTTGATCTCCATTGACAAGGCACCGTCAAAATATCTGGGCGCGCCGACGCTATTTTTCAGAAAACACGCGCCTTTGGTTTGGTTAAAGGTAAGCGCGGTGCAGCTGGCGGTTTCAAGGCAGGTGGTTTCGCAAATATCGAGGGTGGTGTCTAAAATTGTTCGGATATCGCCGCCGTAGAGATCGGTACTTTCAAAAACCATGCTATGGCGCTCGGGAATCGGGCTTTGTTGGGATGTGGCTGGAAAAGCAATAGATATCAACGCTATAATGGCATTGAAACGAAATACAGACATGGAAAATCTCATAATTGGGGTGATAATACCGCAACTATAGCAGGTTTTTTTCGCCACAAGGTAAGTTTCTTAGCGCTCAACGACCTCAAGCGCGCGCACGGATTTCACCTCATAGCCCCAGCGCTGCACGCCGCTCACTTCGGGCAGATCGCTGAATAAAAGCGTGGCGTCAAAGGCGCGGAGCTGCTCTGGCGGGGCGGTCAGGCGGGCCTCGCTTTCATCTTCGCCGATGATAAAACAGGCCTCCAGCGGAGTGGTTTCTGTTTCGCAATCATAGAGCTTGACGGTAAACAACACGCCGGTCAGCGCATAGGTTTGGGAGGTGTTAACCAGCCGCCCGCTGAGGGTGGCTACGCGGGGGCCAAGCTCAAGGGACACATCCTCAAACACAACCTCGCTCACCGCGATGCGGTTCAGCTCTTCTTCGGGGGCAGAGGGGGCGGTGAGGGTATAATAAAGCAGGCCGCCCATAAGCACGGCGGCCACAATGGTTGCCGCAATTCGCATTTCCGGCAGGCGAAACAGCACGAAAATATAGAGCGACAGGACGACGAAGATTTCAACGATGGTCAAGATAGGGCCTCAAAGTTGGTGCGCGCTATACTTAAGCACAATCTGCCGCCATTACCAGAGGCCGCCCGCGCGATCCTTACTAATTTGCGGCATGGCGCTGGTTATGCGCAGATTTCGGGTGGTCGCCGGCTTTATGAGCGGCGAAAAGAGTAAAAAAGGAGCCGCCAATAGTGCGGTTTGGGGGCGTAGCCCGAGCGGCGGGGTTATATTTCCCCCGCCGCCAGTTTGTCGCTTGGGGGCACGGGGTATTCGCCGCTAAAGCAGGCATCGCAATATTGTGGCTGCTGGTTATTGCGGGGCTTGCCCGCGGTGACAGCACGATACAAGCCATCAATGCTGATAAAGCGCAAGCTATCAACCGCGAGGTGTTTTTGCATTTGCGCTTCGGTCATGGTGCTGGCCAGCAGCTTGCTGCGCTCGGGGGTGTCTACCCCGTAAAAACAAGGCCACATGGTGGGGGGGGACGCGATGCGGAAGTGGACCTCTTTGGCCCCCGCATCCTCAAACATCTCGCGGATTTTTACGGTGGTGGTGCCGCGCACCACGCTGTCATCGACCAAAATCACCCGTTTTCCCTTGATCAAGGCGCGGTTCACGTTGAGCTTCAGGCGCACGCCCATGTTGCGGATGCTCTCGGTTGGCTCGATAAAGGTGCGGCCCATATATTGGTTGCGGATGATCCCCATGGCATAGGGGATGCCGCTTTCCTGCGAATAACCAATCGCTGCCGGGGTGCCGCTATCGGGCACGGGGCAAACCAGATCAGCCTCCACGGGGGCCTCTTTGGCCAACTCCACGCCAATGCGGCGGCGGGTTTCGTAGACGGAACGGCCACCTAGAATGCTATCGGGGCGGCTGAAATACACATGCTCGAAAATGCAAAAGCGAGAGGGGGCCTTGGCAAAGGGGAAACTGGATTTCACCTCATTGCCGGCAATCACCACCATTTCGCCCGGTTCGATTTCGCGGATAAACTCGGCGCCGATGATATCGAGCGCGCAGGTTTCGGAGGAAAGCACATAGTTTTCGCCGAGTTTGCCCAGCATCAACGGGCGCACACCCAAGGCATCGCGCACGCCGATGAGTTTGGTGCGGGTCATGGCGATGACGCTAAATGCGCCTTCAACGCGGCGCAGGGCATCTTTTAGGCGCTCGGGGATGTTGGCTTGGAAGCTGCGGGCCATCAGGTGGACGATGCACTCGGAATCCGAGCTGCTTTGGAAGATAGAGCCGTGCTGGATCAGCTCTTTACGCAAAGCATTGGCGTTGGTCAGGTTGCCGTTATGGGCAATCGCCACGCCGCCCATGGCGAGTTCGGCAAACAAGGGCTGCACGTCACGAATTGCGGTTTGGCCTTTGGAACCGCTGGTAGAATACCGCACATGGCCAATGGCCAGTGTGCCCGGCAGGGTTTCCATCAGGCTGGCTTTGGTGAAATTATCACGCACATAGCCAAAGCGGCGCACTGAGCTGAATCCCGCTTCGGGGGCATAAGAAACGATCCCGCCTGCTTCTTGGCCGCGATGCTGGAGCGCGTGCAGCCCGAGGGCCACGAAGTTGGCGGCTTCCGCCACGCCGTTGATTCCGAAAATGCCGCACTCCTCCTTGAGCTTGTCACCGTCAAACGGATGCAGGGGGAGGTCAGGGAATGTCAGGTTGGTCATGGACGCGGCCTTGTTTCAAAGGGGAACCTTGCGCGCCTTATAGACGCGCAAAGCCGATCTGTCACCCGCGTTTATTTAGTTATTTGTCGCAGCCGCCGGAACGACACAAACGCTGGTGATTTCGTCAAACCTGTCAATAAACCATGCGGGGATGGTGGAGGTTTCAACTTCGGTCGCAAGGCGGGTTTGGGATTCAGACAGCAGCGCTTTGGTTTTGGACTCTTCCACAATATCAATGCCCTCGCCGGTGGCGATGAATTGGTCATACACAAACAGCGCCACGATAATCAGCAGTACCCCGCGCGCAAGGCCAAAGATAAAGCCGAGGCCACGGTCAATAACGCCGAGGGCCGATTTGGACACCATACCCGCCAAAAGCGGGGTGAACAGCGAGATCACGATCAGGGCAACGATGAAAATAAGGATGTAGGAGATGATCAGGGCGATCTCGCAATTATCGCCAACGATGCCGTTGATAAAAGGAATTTCATAGACTAGATCTTTGCCTTGCGGGGCAAAGATAAAGGCAATAACTGCCGCGCCGCCCCAGCCAACAATAGACAAGGTTTCGCGCACCAGCCCGCGTGAATAGGCCAATACACCCGAAATCAGGATGATGGCCGCCGCGACGCCGTCAATGATTGTCATGTCTTCCATAGAAGAATTCCTTTTCTACTCGTCTATTTGCCCGAAATACGAGGTGATGAAACCAATAATATCGTCGAACTTTTGCACGCTTATGCCTGATTCGCCCACCGTCTTCATTAAAGAAGGTGCAAATGCCGCAGAAAATCCGAGCTTTTCGGCTTCTTTCAGCCGATTATCAGGCTGAGAGATGGGCCGGAGCGCGCCAGAGAGGCTGATTTCGCCAAAACAGACGCTGTCTGGCGGCATGGCTTTGCCTTGACGGGCCGAAATAAGCGCGGCGGCAACCGCGAGGTCGGCGGCCGGCTCTGAAATGCGCATGCCGCCCGCGATGTTGAGATACACATCCATGCCCGCAAAGCTGATGCCGGCGCGGGCATCCAGCACCGCCAAAATCATGCTTAAGCGGGCGCTATCCCAGCCCACCACCGCACGGCGCGGGGTGGCCAAGGGCGAGGGCGCAACGAGGGCCTGAATTTCAACCAGCACGGGGCGGGTGCCCTCTATGCCCGCAAAAACCACTGCACCGGGGGCGGGGTTGTCGCGCTCGGAAAGGAACAGCGCCGAGGGGTTGGTGACCTCGCCCAAGCCCGCGCCTGTCATTTCAAACACCCCGATCTCATCGGCAGGGCCGAAGCGGTTTTTGACCGCGCGCAAAATGCGAAACTGGTGGCCGCGCTCGCCTTCAAAATAAAGCACGGTGTCGACCATGTGCTCCACCACGCGGGGGCCAGCGATTTGGCCGTCTTTGGTGACATGGCCAACGAGCACCACCGAAACCCCGCGCTTTTTGGCGAATGTCGTAAGCTCATGGGCGCAGGCGCGCACTTGGGACACCGAGCCGGGGGCGCTGTCTACGTGGTCGGCCCACATGGTTTGAATGGAATCAATGATCGCCAGTGCTGGGCGCTCGGCGTCAAGCGTGGTGATGATATCGCGCAGGTTGGTTTCGGCGGCGAGCTGCACGGGGGCATCGGCGGCACCAAGGCGGCGGGCGCGCATGCGAATTTGGCTGGCGGCTTCTTCGCCGGAAACATAAATCACCTTTTGCCCCGAGCGGCCAAAAGCGGCGGCGGCTTGCAAGAGCAGCGTAGATTTGCCAATGCCCGGATCGCCGCCCACCAGAATGGCGCTGGCAGGCACCATGCCGCCGCCGAGCACACGGTCAAATTCGTTAATGCCGGAGCGGGCGCGGGGCAGGGGGGCATCATGGGCCGAAAGGTCAGATAGCGCCATTTTGCGCCCCTTGGCCACGCCGAGCGACTTGCCCGTGGGGCCGGTGGAAAGCGCAACCTCCTCCTGCACGGTGTTCCACTCGTGGCAGCTTTCGCACTGCCCCTGCCATTTTTTGTGGGTCGCGCCGCAGGCGGTGCAGGTGAAGGTGGATTTTACTTTGGCCATTAGTGGTCCTTTAGCTGCCGTTTTGTGATTTCTGTTAGCAGCAATGACAGCAGCACGCAAAAGGTAAACAGGTAAAGGCCCCATGCGGTTTCCACTACCCCCACGCCCACCCCTTTGGACAGCACAATGTAGAGCGCGACCAGAAAGACATCGGCCATGGCGAGCTTGCCAAGCAAGCCAAGGGCGGGCAGCATGTTGGTGCCAAGCATGCCAAAATGCATGGCGGCGAGCAGGCCGGTTTTGAACATCGGGGCTATCAGGGCAAAGAAGGCCACCAGTATCGCCAGAAAGATATCGGTGTCCCACAGGGAGCTAATCGAGGACACGACAGAAAGCTCGTGCAGATCAAAGAACCACATTTTGATAAGCCCCGCGCGGGCCATGGGGGCGAACCATGCGATGGGGAAGAGGATGAAGAGCGAGAGGTTGAGGAGGCGGAGGAGCATCACCTCACACTCTCTATCGGCCCTTCGGCCCTGCCGTTAATAAACTGGTCCACATAGGCATCGCCCGAAGCATCAATATCCGCGACTGCCCCATGCCAGCGGACCTTACCCGCGTGCAGCATGGCCACGTGGTCGGCAATCGCCCGCACGCTGCTCATATCATGGGTGATGGTGATGGCGGTCGCCCCGAGGTCGACCACGATTTCGCGGATGAGCTCGTTTATAACGCCGGCCATAATAGGGTCTAGGCCCGTGGTTGGCTCGTCAAAGAATATCACTGAAGGCTCGGAGGCGATAGCGCGGGCGAGGCCGACGCGCTTTTGCATGCCGCCGGAGAGTTCGGCCGGAAACTGGAAAGCCACCTCGGGCTTTAAGCCCACACGGCGGAGCTTTTCTATCGCCAGCTCTTGGGCGTCTTTCTTGCCGAGTTTCCCTTTGCCTTGGCGCAGGCGGAAGGCGACGTTGTGCCATACGGGCAGGCTGTCAAACAGCGCGGCCCCCTGAAAAAGCATGCCAAAATGGCTGAGGAAATCCTCGCGGTTTTTCAGGCGTTTGCCGTCGATCAATATCTCGCCCGCATCCGGCGCTACGATCCCCAGAATACATTTGAGCAGCACAGATTTCCCCGTGCCCGAGCCGCCGATCACCACCAACGAGCTGCCTTTATCAACGGCTAAATCGACCCCACGCAACACTTCATTGCTGCCAAAGGCCTTTTCTACACCCTTCAGGGCGATTTTGGGTTCAGTCGTCATGCGGAAAATAACAGTTCAGTTAGAAGGTAGTTGCTGGCGAGAATCAGGATAGAGGCCGAAACCACGGCATTGGTGGTGGCCTGCCCTACGCCCTGCGCGCCGCGCCCCGAGGTGAAGCCGCTATAGGTGCCCATGAGCGCCACGATAAAGCCAAAGACGGCGGCTTTGATCAGGCCGGAAGTCACATCGCCCGCCTCCATAAAATCCACGGTGTTGTTAATATAGGCGGCCGCGTTGAAATCCAGCCGCAGGGTGCCGACCAGAAAGCCGCCAAGGATACCGATGATATTGCCGATCAGCACCAAAAACGGCATGGCGATGGTGGCGGCGAGAATACGCGGCACCACGAGGTATTTTATCGGGTTGGTCGAAAGCGTGGTCAGGGCGTCTATTTGCTCGGTCACTTTCATGGTGCCGATTTCAGCGGCAATACTCGCGCCCACACGCCCCGCCACCATCAGCCCTGCCAGCACGGGGCCAAGCTCGCGCACCATGCCGATGGCGACAATGCTTGGCACCACGCTTTCGGCGTTGAAGCGCGCGCCGCCGGCATAGATTTGCAGCGCCAATGCGCCGCCGGTGAATAGCGTGGTGAGGCCGACAACCGGCAGGGAAAAATAGCCAATGCGTAGCAGTTGCACCGCCAGCTCCCGCGGGTAAAAAGGCGCGCGCAGCATGTGGGAAAGGGCCGAAATCGCAAAGGTTACGATTCGCCCGATGCTGGCAAAAAGCGCAAGCGTGGAGCGGCCGATTGAGGCGAGGGCCTCGGTGATGTAATTTATTGCCAGCATGGGGCCTCTATTCGTTTTGGTTCTTGTATACCCGATGATAGCGGCTGCCAAGGCTGGTAAGAATTTCATAGCCGATGGTGCCCGCTTTTTCGGCCAGCACATCCACGGTTTGGGTGGCGTTAAGTAGGGTCAGGCTTTCGGGCACGGTTTTCAGGTCGGTCACATCGACCGTTAGCAGGTCCATGGATACACGCCCGATAACAGGGCAGGGGGTGGCCCCCGCATATAGGCTGAACCCCTTGGCTGCACGCAGAATGCCATCAGCATAGCCGCTGGAAACCGTGGCTATTTTGCTGGGTCGGGTGGCGACCCATGCAGCACCGTAGCCCACGGCTTCACCGGGGAGGACATTGCGGGTTTGCACCACGGGGAGCGCCAGTTCGACCACAGGTTTGGCATGTTTGAACGGTGCGCCCCCATAAAGCCCGATGCCCGGGCGGGTGAGGCTAAAGTGAAATGGCGTGCCCAGCAAAATCCCGCCGGTGGCGCTGAGCGCCTTCCTGGGGGCCGCCATGGCAAAGCTCATGGCGTTGAATGCCGCAAGTTGGGCGGCGTTCATCGGGTGTAGTGGCTCGTCGGCGCAGGCGAGGTGGCTCATCACCAAATCGGGGGCAAGGGCGGCGATATCCAGCGCCACCGAGGCGGCTTCCAGCGCTTCCATGCCGAGGCGGTTCATGCCGGTATCAAGCTGAATACCGCAGGGCCGGCCCGCATGGGCTTTGCTGAAGGCCTTCACCTGCACGGCGGAATTGAGCACTGGAATCATGCCATGTGCGGTGACCGCCTCGTCATCGCCCTGCATGAACCCGCTGAAATTATAGATTTCCGGCGCGGGGCCGAGCGCCGCGCGCAAAGCCACGGCCTCCTCGGCCTGTGCCACAAAAAACCGCTTCACGCCGGCTTTGGCCAGCGCGGGGCCAACCACGGCCGCCCCGAGACCATAAGCATCGGCTTTAATCACGGCGGCGGTTTCCACCTGCGGGCCGGAAAGGACATCTAGCGCGCGCCAGTTTTGCACAATCGCGGCTAGGTTAATGGTGAGCGTTGCCCGCATATTGTCCTCCGAATATCCTGTTGCCCGTTTGTGGCACATTTTTCAGCCGCCGCCCAGCCCCTCCAGAATCAATGACAAATAGAGATCGCGGTTTTGCGGGGCGGCAAATTGGGCGCATAGGGCTTGCGCGGCTGCGCTCATGTCTAGGCAGGCTTGCGGGTGTGCCTTGGCCCAGTCGAGCTTTTCGGTCAGGTCCGCCGCGCCGCGCTTGAGTGGGATGTAATGCACCCACGGCTTAAATTCTCCGGTGTAAAACAGCGCCCAGCCATCCTCTTCTTTCAGGGTCACCGCGTTGGAATTAGCCGCCATCAGGAAATTGGAGCCGGTATCGGTGCCGGACAGGCTAAGGATGTATTTGCTTTGGAAAAACCATTCTAGAGGCTCGCGGGGCTTGCACAGGGGGGCGAGCAGGGCTGAATTGCGGGCGGTGTTCTGGTGGCTTCCGAGGGTTAGGAAGGCATCAATATCGGGGTCGTTTAAATGGGTGAACACCAAATGATAGCGGGTCACGCCCATCAGCTCCTCATGCAGGGCGCGCAGCTCGGCCTTGGTGCTTTGGGGCGAAATTTCGGCCAGCATGTCGGCGGCAAAGCGGCGCGGGCCGGCTTGTGGGCGCAGGGCGTGGTTCGGCTGGCCCGCCAACGCGCCGCGCCATCGGGCAATGTCTGATTTTTGCGCGAAGGGGATCGGGTCTATCGGGGTTTGGTGCATATAGGCGCGGGTACCGGGGCTGTGATAGTCGACCAGCGGCCAAAGCACGAGGTTTTGCGCGGTTTCGCGGCGATTATAGGTGATGGTTGGCCAATCCACGGGGGCGCAGGCGGTGCCGTAGGGGCGGGCGTCTTGCATGTCTAGCCGCAATGGGGCGCTGTGGCCGTAGCTTTTGATCTCGTTAAGGGTGGCGGCGATGCGTTGGAATTTGCGCTCCAACACCGTGGGCACGATTTGGCCGTCGTCGAGAAAGGCGAGCGGCTGGGGCTGTCCGAACCTGTCCAGCAGGGCGCGCGCGCCATCCCACTGCGTGAAGGCGTATCCGAAATGTTTGCGCTGTTCGGGCGCAGAAAGCGCCGCCCGTGTGCCGAGGCAATGGGTGGCGACGCGCAGGCAAAACTCTGTATCTGGCTCATCCATACTGGGTGCTCCGCTGCGGCTGAGGCCTGTTAGCCGTAATCCCCGCCCTGCTGATAGTTTTTCGCGAGGTTGCCAAACTTGGTGAACTCGGCTTCAAAGCTTAGGTCGATGGTGCCAATCGGCCCGTGGCGCTGCTTGCCGACAATCACCTCGGCTTTGCCCATGATTTGGCTCATTTCATCCTGCCATGCCAGCATTTTATCAATGTCATGCTCGCCGGGCTTTTCCCGCTCTTTATAATAATCCTCGCGATACACAAACATAACCACGTCGGCGTCTTGCTCGATAGAGCCGGACTCGCGCAGGTCTGAAAGCATCGGGCGTTTGTCGTCGCGGCTTTCCACGGCACGGGAAAGCTGGGAAAGCGCGATCACCGGAATGTTCAGCTCTTTCGCAATCGCCTTGAGGCCCTGCGTGATTTCGGAAACCTCGTTGACGCGGCTGTCTTTGGCAGTGGCCGGGCGGATAAGCTGGAGGTAATCAATCACCAGCACATCCAGCCCGTGGCGGCGCTTGAGGCGGCGGGCGCGGGCGGCGAGGGTGGAGATGGGCAGGGCGGCGGTGTCATCAATGAACAGTGGGCACTTTTCCAGCTCTTTTGCGGCCTCAACAAAGCGGCGGAACTCAACCTCGTCGAGATCACCCGCGCGGATTTTGTGGGAGGGAATGCGCGCCGCTTCCGAAAGAATACGGGCGGCGAGCTGGTCTGCCGACATCTCCAAGCTGAAAAAGCCAACAACGCCGCCGTTGATCGCGCCCTCGGAGCCATCTTGCAACGTGCCTTTCTTATAGGTTTTCGCGATGTTATAGGCGATATTGGTGGCCAGCGAGGTTTTACCCATAGAGGGCCGCCCCGCCAGAATAAGAAGGTCTGAGGGGTGCAAGCCGCCGAGCTTTTTATCCATATCAATCAGGCCTGTGGAAATGCCCGAGAGTTGGCCGTCGCGCTTATAGGCCGCATTGGCGGCATCAACGGCACTGGTCACGGCGCGCAAAAAGCTCTGGAATCCGCTTTCGGCATTGCCCTTTTCACCAAGCACATAAAGCGCCTGCTCGGCTTCCACGATCTGCTCGTCCGGCTCTTTATCAACCTCCACCGAGGCGGCTTTGCCCGCGATATCCTGCCCGATGGCGATTAGATCGCGGCGCAGGGCCAGATCATAGATTTGCTGGGCGTAATCTTTGGCGGCAAACAGCGAAATAGAGGCCCCGGCGAGGCGGGCGAGGTAGGCGGCCCCCCCCAGCTCTTGCAGGCCCTCGTCATCTTCGAAAAACGCCTTCAGCGTGACCGGCGACACCAGCATGTTTTTTTGAATCCGGGTCGCGGCCTTCTCGAAAATGCGCTGATGCACCGGATCGAAGAAATGCGAATCATCTACGATGGCGGCCACGCGGTCATAGACTTCATTATTGACCAAAAGTGCGCCCAGAAGCGCTTGTTCTGCCTCGATATTATGGGGCAGGGATGGTATCTCCGCCTCCATTTGTTGCCCGCCATCTGCCATGTATCACTCCTTCGCGCTCCGCTTATACACTATGAATCGGCTATCCACAGGATGTTAATTGCGGGGATAACCTCTTAAACTAAGGTTATAGGCGTGGCTAATGCGCCAATTCGCCTATCGTAAATGTGGGTTACTAGGGTAAAAGCCACAAGCAACTAAAAATTAAAAGGCTGATAATATGAAAACCCTCGCTCCACTCTTTATTTTAATAACTTTTCTTGCCGCCTGTCAGCAGCCCATCTACGGCGGCTACCCAATGGGCATGGAAGGCAATGAAATGAACGAAGGCAACGAACGCAACGAGGCTGGCCACAACTAAGGGCTTTTTTATTTGGTGGCGCCTTAAGCAACCCGCTGGCATAGCTCCTACTATGCTGGTACCCGCGCTGCTAATTCCGCATTTCTGGTGCGAGCTAAAAAAACCGCAAAGCTCGGGCCTTGCGGTTTTTTGTGGCTTCAGGTTTTAAGGCCAAGCTTCGGGCCAAGGGTTTTGTAAACCACTATCGCGCCGAGGGTGCCGATGGTCGCGCCCATAATAATATCACCAAAATAGTGCATTTCGAGCACCATGCGGCTAAAGCCGGTGAGCGCTGCAAGCGCGACAAGCGGCCAGCGCAGCGCCGGAAAGGCAAGCCCCGCCGCCACCGCAAAAGCAAAGGCCGAGGTGGTATGCCCCGAGGGCCAGCTGGCATGGGCCGAGCCAAGGGTGAACGGCGAAAACCCGATCTCGCCCGTATAGGGCCGGGAGCGCCCGACGATAAACTTCACCACCAATACAAAAACGCCCGTGCTAATGACCGCCGCGACAACCAGCGCCGCTTTAGTGCGCAGGTTTGGCCAAAATTGGTTATCTGGCCGTGACCTGCCAACCGCAAATGCCACCACCCAGAGGGTGAGCAGCAACATGCCCATATATTTGGAATCACCCATATCGGTGATCAACTGCCACAGCTCTTCATGCCCCTCAAGCAGCGCCGCGGCTTTTGGAGCCAGCGGATAATCGAGCAACAGAATGCTGGCAACAGATAGCGCAAGCCCGAGCAGGGCGAAGGTGAGAAAACGGGGAAGGGGCATTTTTGTCTCCAATAAAAAAGGGGCCGCGTGCAGTATGCACGCGGCCCCAAAGGCTTACAAGCGCGAGGTTAAACCTCTGGCTGCTCGCTATCGTCAGCCGGTGCATCTTCCACAGGCTGCTCGAAATCGTCGTCGTCATTCGCGGCACCGCCAACATCGTCAAACAACTCGGCAATGTCGAAATCAGCTTCGGCGTCAGCCTCGGCTTGCAATTCCTGAATGGTCTTGCCCGAAGCTTGCAGCTCGGCTTCTTCAACCGAGCGGGCTACGTTGATGGTGATCGAGCAGTGCACTTCGGGGTGCAAAACAACGGTCATCGCGTGCAGGCCCAGCTCTTTAACCGGTGCCGCAACCACAACTTGGCGCTTGTCAACGGTAAAGCCGCCAGCTGTTGCCACATCAGCCGCATCGCGGTTGGTGACAGAGCCATAAAGCGAGCCGGCGTCGGAGGCGGAGCGAATCACGATGAACTGCTGCCCATCGAGCTTCGTTGCCAAAGCTTCAGCTTCTTTTTTGGTTTCGAGGTTGGTGGCTTCCAGCTGGGCGCGCTGCGCTTCAAACTGGGCCAGATTGGCTTTGGTGGCGCGCAGGGCCTTGCCTTGGGGCATCAGGAAATTGCGGGCAAAGCCGTTTTTGACGTTAACCACATCACCCATTTGGCCAAGCTTGGCCACGCGTTCAAGAAGAACTACTTCCATGGTATCTCTCCTATTTCACAGCGTAAGGCAGCAGGGCCACAAAACGCGCGCGTTTGATGGCGCGAGCCAGCTCACGCTGTTTTTTGGCCGATACGGCGGTGATACGGGAAGGCACAATTTTGCCACGCTCGGAAATATAGCGTTGCAGCAGCTTCACGTCTTTATAGTCGATTTTCGGGGCGTTATCACCCGAGAAAGGACATGTCTTGCGACGGCGAAAAAATGGTTTGTTTGCCATAAGTTAGGTCCTTTCTCTAATCGCGGCGCGGACGGCGCGGGCGCTCGTCACGGCTATTTTTGGCTTGCACAACGGCCGATGGGCCTTCTTCGTGGGCGTCGACCTTGATGGTCAGCACGCGCATCACGTCGTCATGCAAGCGGGCAAGGCGCTCCATTTCCTGAACGGCAGCCGAAGGGGCATCCGATTTCAGAAAAGCATAGTGGCCTTTGCGGTTTTTGTTGATCTTGTAGGCCATCGTTTTGAGGCCCCAATATTCGCTATCAACAACTTTGCCGCCATTGTCAGCGAGGATCCCGCCGAAATGCTCGATCAGCGCCTCGGCTTGCGCGTTGGACAGGTCCTGACGCGCGATCATAACATGCTCATAAAGAGCCATATCATATTCCTTCATTTAAGCGTGCTTCAAAATGCGGCTTTGAACATCCCCCATCCGCATACGAGAGGCATCCGCGATCAAAGATTGCGGGGGATGAGCGGGGTTATAGCGAGGTTGGGGGGGAATGCAAGGGGCTAGGTGGGTTTGAGGCGAGGGCGGAGCCACTGGGTTACTGTTTCTGAGCCGATCTGACCGGAAGCCATTGCTACAGCCATATTTTCCAATTCCAAATCTATATTTTCGCCGTCTTCAATAGGAGAAATTGAATATTTGCTCAACGTGATGAAGTAAAACAAAAGAAAAACGGCAGTTCGTTTGTTGCCATCTACAAACCCGTGGTTTTGAATGATGGCCTCCATTAAAATGGCGGCTTTTTCTTCAAGTGTTTCAAAATATCCGCAATATGGTCGGGCAAGAGCTGAAAGCAAACTGGATTCGTTTAATACACCACTTCGGCCACCCGAGACCAAAATAACCATTTCATGGCCAGCGATGGCATCAGTATA
>Ga0256840_1000099_pt1 | contig 73299 bp, 72 predicted proteins | sample 355202metaG_FD_185969 | JGI IMG/M metagenome (GOLD analysis project Ga0256840, IMG submission 185969) | Hydrothermal vent microbial communities from Mid Atlantic Ridge, Atlantic Ocean - 355-202 | ecosystem: Environmental > Aquatic > Marine > Hydrothermal vents | place: Atlantic Ocean: Mid... | reverse complement strand
GAAATAATTCCGATATTTTTTTTTCTAAAAATTGTTTATTCTTATCAGATAATGCTGTGTATGCGATAATGTCTGCAGATATTATTGCCTTTTTCATAGTACAAAGATATAAAAAAATAGTCTTAAAATACTTTATTTATATTTTAAAGTCTTAAAAACCTATAAATACTAAATATAGGTAATAAAAGCTATATTAATCAGATAAATTTTCTAGATAAAACGGTTTGTAATTTTTTAGCAATTCCGGATGTGTAATTTTAATAATGTCTTTTAATACAATATCCGGCTGAATAGGAGCGAGTTCGTAATATAAAATACCATCTGTTGCTCCTTTCTTTTTGGTAAAATTATAGATTTGTTTATTTTTAAAGGCATCAAATTTCTTGTAGTGACGATTGTCTTTTTCTAATTGCGAATAACTTTGATAATATCCCGGAGAGATCCAAATATCGGCATCTTTTGCGATGTCGTAAACACTTTCAAAAGCGAGTGATAAACTTCCGGAACCTTTGCTGTTTTGCCAAGGATAATTTACATTGGCATCTTTTAAAAACTGTGCAACATAACTTTCTCCTGCAGGTAAATTCCATTTGTCTTTATAAAGAACTCCGGAAAGTATTTTAGGTTTGTTTTTTGCTCTTAAAGCAATGTTTTTAGCTTTGTTATATTTCTCTTCGATAGTATTAAAAATAGTATCTGCTTTTTCTAATTTATTAAATAAAACACCAAAAAATTTCAGCCATTCAACTCTTCCCAATGGAGATTTTTCTAACCAATCATTATTAATGATTACCGGAATTCCGGATTTTTCGATATTTTTGAAAGTTTTATTGTTATTTCCTATAGAAAAACCAATAACAACATCAGGTTGTAAATCGATTAGCAATTCGGTGTTGATGTTTTGTTCTTTCCCTAGTTCTACAATTTTTCCGGAATTGATTAACTTTCTGGTTTTTACTGATGAAATATATTTGGTATTAGGAAATCCGATAAGCGAATTACTCTCATTTAATAACTCTAACATTGGGATATGTGTTGTAGAGGTTACAACAATTTTGGTGATTGGTTTGTAAAAAACAAGTTGTTTTCCTCTTTGTACATATTTAAAATTTTTATTAGGTTTTACTACAATAATATGTCTTTCTTCTTTAGTATTCGGATTTAAAATAAGCGCGTTAAAATCCTTATTTTTTACAATATCAAAACCTTTAGCATATTTAACTAAATTAGATTCTGAATGTGAAATAATTGTTTTGTCGGATTTTTGATCTGTTTCCTTTTTACAAGAATGTAAAAAAAGAATTGCAACAGTTAAAGCAAATACGTATTTTATTTTCATTGTGCGAAAATAAACAAATATAGTTTTGGTTCAAATAGTTTTTCATGAAAAAAGGTTACTTCATAAAAGCAACCTTTAATAAATGAAATTTTTTTAACAGCTTTTAAGTTTAATTGCTTTAAAAAAACAAAGAATAATTTTAACGTCTTTTTTGATTTTAAAAAATGGATTTATTGTACCTTTGTCACAACTTTTAAATAACGATATAATGTTAAAATTAATTTTAATTTCAGTTGGCTTGTTAAGCATCGGAATTTTAGGTTTGGCAATTAAAATTTGGGCTAAAAAAGATGGTGAGTTTGATGGTACTTGTGCCGGAAAAAATGTACGAATGAAGCAAGAAGGTATCACTTGCGGATGCGGAAATGAAAATGGTTGTAGTACTAATTTAGACAATCAAATTGCCAATTAGAGTTTGTTAAGTACACAAATAATAGTATTTGTGTTTGTTGCAGTGTCTATCATTCAGATATTGTATTATTTGGGCATTTTTTCTTTTTTTCTTTTTAGTAATGATAATGCAAACGATGCATCGGAAGAATTATCTGTTTCGATTATTATTGCAGCTAAAAATGAAGCAGTTAATTTAAAACAAAACCTTCCTTTTTTTAGAAATCAAAACCATTCTAAATTTGAACTAATTTTAATTAACGATCATTCTACAGATGATACTTTAAAAGTCTTGCAATTTTTTAAACAACAAAATCCACTATTGGATATTACGATTGTTAATTTGGAACCGGAGAGTCTTTCCGGAAATAAAAAAAATGCCATTACCAATGGAGTTGAAAAAGCAAAATATGCTAATTTACTTTTTACGGATGCAGACTGTAAGCCAAATTCAGATAAATGGATAAGCTTGATGACCACAAAATTATCGAAAAAGCAATTGGTTTTAGGTTATGGAGCTTACCAAAAAAGACCAAAATCATGGCTTAATAAGTTGATTCGCTTTGAAACTGTAATGACAGCATTGCAGTATTTCTCATATGCAAAAATAGGAATTCCATATATGGGAGTTGGACGTAATTTAGCGTATAAAAAAGAACTTTTTATTAAAAATAACGGATTTATAACGCACCAACACATAAAATCAGGTGACGATGATCTGTTTGTAAATCAGGTTGCTACAAAAGAAAATACAGCAATTTGTTACCATAAAAAAGCACATACCATTTCAAAAGTACATACCAATTTTATAAAATGGATTCATCAAAAAAGACGGCATATTTCCACAGCCGAAAATTACCAAAAAAAACATCAATTTTTGTTGGCGTTATTTTATGTTACGAACTTGTTATTTTGGATTTTAGGACTGTTTTTAATTTTTAATCTAACAACAATTTTGGTAATACAATTTTTTATTTTGAGATTATTAATTCAATATTTTTATCTGTACAAAACAGCAGTAAAATTAGATGAAAAAGATTTGGTTATCTTTGTTCCGATATTGGAATTGTTTTTGATAATAATCCAAATGTATCTTTTTGTAGCAAACACAATAGTAAAATCCAAAACTTGGTAATTGAAAAAAGAAAAATTAGAGAAATATATTGAAGAAGCAAAAGCCGGCGATCAAACTGCTTTTAAAATTCTTTTAAACACTTATTGGAAAGATGTGTTCCATTTTTTGTTTGAAAAAATAAAAAATGAGGATGAAGCCGAAGATATTGCCATAAAGGCATTTGCAAAAGCTTTTGATAAATTAGAAACATACAATAAAAAATATACCTTTAAAACTTGGTTGATTACCATTGCTAAAAATATCTATATTGACCATTTACGAAAGCAAAAAGCAATTTTTATATCTCTAAATAGAGAAGATAAAACAAATATTGATGTTTTAGACGAATCACCATCGGCAGAAGATGCTATTATTACCGAGCAAAATCTTGCTGTTTTATTGGCTAATATTAAAAAGTTAAAGCCTGCATATCAAGAGGTTATTCAATTGCGATATTTTCAAGAAATGCGTCTTAAAGAAATTGCAATGGTATTAAATGAGCCATTAAGCACTGTTAAAGTAAAATTAATGCGTGCAAGAAAATTATTAGCTGAAATTATTAAAAAAAGTAAAAAATAAAAGTAAGTACTGTTACAATCAAATAATGTAAATTTGTCGGTTCAAGAAAAGAAAAACAGGATGAAAAAAGCGTTCTTTTACTTTTTAGTGTTGTTTGTGGCGAGTTGTACTAATGCTAAAAAAAATAAGGTTGATTTAACCGTTAAATCAAAACGAAAAGCGATTCCGCAAAAGCGAAAAACAGCAAAGAAAAAAGATAGTTTAAATAATAAAAACACCGTTGCATTTTTTACGGCTTATGGTAATGAAAATACCGAGACAAAAGTCCGTTTTACAACGCGTTTAGGTGATATTGATATTCAGTTGTTTAAAGATACACCACTACATCGAGCCAATTTTATTTTTTTGGTTAAAAAAGGGTATTTTGATACGACTTGCTTTCATAGAGTAGTGCCAAATTTTATCGCTCAGGGAGGAAATTCGGAAGACTTTAAAACTTCCAATTTTAGAAATAAATATAAAAATTATCGCTTGCCACCGGAGTTTAGAAAAAACCATAAACACGAATGTGGAAGTATTGCAATTGCTAGAGATTGGGATAATAATCCGCAAAAATTATCTACACCTTTTGAGTTTTATATCACCGTAAAAAGCGAGCCACATCTTAATTTTGAACATACTGTTTTTGGAAAAGTAATTAAAGGAATGGATGTAGTTGACAAGATTACCAAAGTAAAAAGAGGAAAAGACGATTGGCCAAACGAAGATATCTTTATAAAAGCAGAAATTTTAGACTAGATTGGCATAAAAATTGAAATATTCAGACTTAAATTTGGATGTTTTTTAAATTATTAAAAACCATTAATATAATGTAGCGTCTAAACTAGATAAATAGTATTTTACGCCAAAATGACATAACAATATGAGTAATCCGAAAATAAAAATAATAGACAATTTGTCACTTCAAGGTTTAATTGATGAAGATAGCGAATTAATTCCGTTAATGTCAGCCGAAGATGAGAAAAAAATGAATGACGAAGCAATTCCTAAGGAATTACCAATTTTACCTTTGCGAAATATGGTGCTTTTTCCGGGCGTTGTAGTACCGATAACCGCAGGTAGAGACACATCGATTAAATTGATAAAAGATGCCAATCAAGGTAATAAAACTATTGGTGTAGTGGCACAAATAAATTCCGATGTAGAAGAACCAAAACAAAAGGATATTTATACTACCGGAACGGTTGCTAAAATTTTAAAAATGTTAAAAATGCCTGATGGCAACACGATGGTTGTTATTCAAGGGCAAAAGCGTTTTAAAATTGATAAAATTGTACAAGAAAAGCCATATCTAAAAGCTAAAGTGTCTGATTTTAACGATGTGCGGTCTTCAAGAGATAAGGAATTTAATGAAATTATTGCTTCGATTCGAGAATTGGCATTAAAGATAATTCAAGAAAATCCGAATCTACCAAGCGAGGCAAGTTTTGCTATAAAAAATATTAAATCTGATGCTTTTTTAGTCGATTTTGTTTCTTCTAATATGAATTTGGAAGTAAAAGAAAAACAAGAACTTTTAGAAATTGAAAACCAAAAAGAACGTGCCTTGGCAACGCTGAAAAAAATGCATAATGAATTGCAACGTTTAGAGTTGCGAAATGATATTCAGTCTAAGGTACGCGAAGATATGGATCAGCAACAACGTGAGTATTTTTTACATCAGCAGTTAAAGACTATTCAAGAAGAACTTGGTGGTGTGTCTTATGACGAAGAAATTGCTGAAATGAAAGAAAAGGCAAAAGCTAAAAAATGGACAAAAGAAGTTGCCATAGTTTTTGAAAAAGAATTGGGTAGATTACAACGAATGAATCCGCAAGTAGCCGAATATTCGGTACAAAGAAATTATTTAGATTTGTTTTTAGAATTGCCTTGGAATGAGTTTACAGAAGATAAATTTGACTTAAAAAAAGCAAAAGAAATTTTAGATCGCGATCATTTTGGATTGGACAAAGTAAAAGACCGTATCCTAGAATATTTAGCGGTTTTAAAATTAAAAAATGATATGAAATCGCCTATTTTATGTCTTTATGGACCTCCGGGAGTTGGTAAAACTTCTCTTGGTAAATCTATTGCAGAAGCTATTGGTCGTAAATACGTAAGACTATCTCTTGGCGGTTTGCGTGATGAATCGGAAATTAGAGGACATCGAAAAACGTATATCGGAGCAATGCCGGGACGTATCATTCAAAGTTTAAAGAAAGTAAAAACGTCAAATCCGGTAATGGTTTTAGATGAAATTGATAAATTAAGTGCAGGTAACCAAGGAGATCCTTCGGCAGCAATGTTAGAGGTTTTGGATCCGGAACAAAATACTACATTTCACGATAATTTTTTAGATGTAGATTACGATTTGTCAAAAGTTTTATTTATTGCAACTGCAAATAGTTTGTCAACTATTCCTTGGGCTTTGCGTGATCGTATGGAAATTATAAATGTTACCGGTTATACTATTGAAGAAAAGGTAGAGATAGCGAAACGTCATTTATTGCCAAAACAAATAGAAAATCACGGAATTACAGCCAAAGATATTAAGTTGAGTAAAAAATCCTTCGAAAAAATTATTGAAGGATATACCCGTGAATCCGGAGTTCGTGGTTTAGATAAACAATTGGCTAAAGTGGTTAGACACGTGGCCAAAAGCATTGTGATGGAAGAAGATTATCAAGTAAATATTACACCCGAAGAGATTGAAAAAATATTAGGTGTACCAAGAATGGAGCGTGATAAATACGAAAATAATAATGTTCCCGGAGTGGTAACAGGTTTGGCTTGGACACAAGTAGGAGGAGATATTTTATTTATAGAATCCATAATTTCTAAAGGAAAAGGGCTTACGTTAACCGGAAATTTAGGAAAAGTAATGAAAGAATCTGCTACTATTGCAAGAGAATATATTTTAGCAAATGCAGCTAAATTTGGAATTGATGAAAAAGTTTTAGAAAAGAATAAAATACACGTTCATGTTCCGGAAGGAGCTACGCCAAAAGATGGTCCAAGTGCCGGAATTGCAATGTTAACGTCTATGGTTTCCTCTTTAACAAAAAGAAAAGTGAAATCAAAGTTAGCGATGACCGGAGAAATTACTTTAAGAGGCAAGGTCTTACCGGTAGGTGGAATCAAAGAAAAAATCCTGGCCGCAAAAAGAGCTAATATTAAAGAGATTATCCTTTGTGAAGAAAATAAAAAGGATATTGATGAAATTAATCCTAAATATTTAAAAGGATTAAAAATCCATTATGTATCTAATATGGATGATGTTTTGGATATTGCTTTGTTGAAAGCGAAAGGATAGTAAAATTAAAAAAACCTGCAAAATTTTATTTTGCAGGTTTTTTGCTTTTTAGGACAATCTCTAATCATATTTTTGATACGATTTTTCCTCAATTAAATTAGAGCCTGTAAGTTCGTTTATTTTTCGTTTAATTTCCGAGCGTTTATCATTTGTAAAATAGACTGCCCTTGCTGTTTTTACAAATTCTTCCCCAAAATCTTTATCACGTTCTAAATCACGTATTTTATCTTCAATATCCCAAAGTTCTTGGTTTATTTTTAATAATTCTTGATATAAAGGATGTTCTTTTTTAATGATTTTAGATACAGCTTCATCTAAAACTTGGTATTCGTTTTTTAGATTTTTTAGTTTTGCCTCGTCTTTAATCTGTTTTAATTTTATTTCGATAATGGTTAATTTATCGGCAATTTCTCCGTTTGAAACTTCTATTTTCATAATGGTTTAATTTTGTATGATTATTTCTTTACAAATATAAAAAAAGACACCTAAATAAGGTGCCTTTTACAATCAATCTTATTAAATACTATAAAAAAGTCTAATATAAATAATTTAAAGCGGTGATGTCATTTGCATTAAACTCACCATCTTCGTTAGGTCCAAAGCAAGCAACCATAATAGAAGTGGCATCAAATCCTGTTGGAGTTCCCGGTATGTGCACTGCTCCATCAGAGCCTGTTCCTTCATTTGCATTTTGTCCGCAACTTTGTCTGCTAAACCAGTCGGTATGTCTAAAACCTACAGAGTGTCCAATTTCATGTGTTAATACATGTTCTACAACGTTAGTATCATAAGAGTTTAAACCGTAAATTTGTACGTATTTGTTAGGTTTTCCATTACTTGGGAAACCGGCAGAACCACCTGAACCCGAACCATTAGGATTGTGATATACTACCATATCTTTAGAGCTGTAGTTTGTTCCGAAAGTAAGGTTAAAACGGATGCTTAGATTTAATCTGTTATAGTTGTTAATTGCCCATTGTAATGCAGTACGTTCTTTTGAAGATAACCCATAGCTTCCACCGGTATAACCAATAATATTAATTGTTCCGGGATTTACTAAATTCCATGTTCTATATTGTCTGTTGTTTTCTAAATTATCATAATTTTCCGGTTGTGTCATATTTTGAATTTGCTCTCTGGAAAACATAATATCGTCTTCTACCAAGAACATTTCTTGTGTTGTTCCATCAGGTAATTCAAAATCAATTTTCTCTAAATTAGTTGTATTAAAATACATTTTGTCTAATTTGGCTTTGATTTCCGGAAATTTGTTTTGATTAGTTTCTTCAGTTAGTGTTTCTTCTTTTTTACACGAGTTAAATAAGATTATTGCTGTTATAAGCAACGTAATTTTTAATAAATTTTTCATTTTGTAAAATAAAATTTGGTTAGTTAATTTGTTTTTTAGAATAATAATTCTACTGCTAACTTAGGTTTATTTTAGATTAAATGACTATTATCTTTTGTATTCGCTCTTAAGTTTTTTATATATGAAAAAAAAGACTGTCTTTTTGGACAGTCTTTGTAAATTTATTATAACCCGAATTATTCATACATTTTCTATTACAAAGCCAAACTACCTGCTATAATTGAAAATGCTCAAAATTTATTTAGCTCAGAATTGGGCTACAATTATTTCACTAAAAAATTCCTGCGCTTCCCAATTTTATTGGTATTTTGACTTTTCATAACGAAAACCTATGAATAATTCGGGATAAATGATAATGTTTATTTTCCCATTTTTATTTTACGCATACGCAAACTTAATGGTGTTACTTCTAAATATTCATCATCTTTAATGTATTCCATACATTCTTCTAAAGACATTTCTACTTTAGGTGCAATTTTAGCGGCGTTGTCGTTACCGGAAGAACGAACATTAGTAAGTTGTTTTCCTTTAATTAAATTAACCGTTAAATCATCGTTTTTATTATTTTCACCAACTACTTGTCCTTTGTATATTTCTTGGTTAGGTTCAATAAAGAATCGACCTCTATCTTGTAATTTATCAATAGCATAAGCGGTTGCTTTTCCTGTTTCAGAAGAAACTATTGCACCTTTTGCCTCTTCAACAAACTCTCCTTTTATAGGAGCATATTCACTAAAACGGTGATTTATAATTGCTGTACCTTGTGTTGCTGTTAAGATTCTGTTTCGTAAACCAATTAATCCTCTTGAAGGAATTGTAAATTCTAAGTGTTGTAAATCTCCTTTTGGTTCCATAACTAATAAATCTCCTTTTCTTAAAGAAACTAAGTTAATAGCTTTACTGGCATGTTCTTCCGGAACATCAATAGATAAGGTTTCCATTGGTTCACATTTTACACCATCAATTTCTTTTACAATTACTTGTGGTTTCCCTACTTGTAGTTCGTAACCTTCTCTACGCATGGTTTCGATTAAAACCGATAAGTGTAAAACACCACGGCCATAGACAATAAATTTGTCTTCCGAATCGGTATATTCCACTTTCATTGCCAAGTTTTTTTCCAATTCTTTTTCTAGACGATCACGTAAATGTCTGGAAGTTACATATTTTCCTTCTTTACCAAAGAAAGGAGAGTTGTTAATGGTAAACAACATACTCATTGTAGGTTGGTCGATTGAAATTCTAGGTAAGGCTTCCGGTTTTTCCAAATCAGCAATAGTATCACCAATTTCAAAGCCTTCAATTCCGGTAATGGCACAAATATCACCACTTCGTACTTTAGAAACTTTCATTTTGCCCATTCCTTCAAAAACGTGTAATTCTTTGATACGCACTTTTTTTGTAGAACCATCTGCTTTACAAAGCATGTAATCTTTATTTTCTTCTAAATCGCCTCTAAATACTCTACCGATAGCAATTCTTCCGGTAAACGAAGAAAAGTCTAATGAGGTAATTTGCATTTGTGGAGATCCTTCACGATAAGGAGCTTCCGGAATATGTTCAATAATAGAATCTAATAAAGGAATAATATTATCGGTTTCGTCTTTCCAGTCGTAATTCATCCAACCATTTTTGGCGGAACCGTAAATGGTAGGAAAATCCAGTTGATCTTCAGTTGCATCTAAGGCAAACATTAAGTCAAATACCTTTTCGTGTACCAAATCAGGAGTACAATTGTCTTTATCAACTTTATTAACAACTACGATTGGTTTTAAACCTAATTCTAATGCTTTACCAAGTACAAATCTAGTTTGAGGCATTGGACCTTCAAAGGCATCTACTAAAAGAAGAACACCATCAGCCATTTTTAGTACACGTTCTACTTCACCACCAAAATCGGCGTGACCGGGAGTATCGATAACGTTAATTTTTACGCCTTTATAAGTTATGGAAACGTTTTTAGAAAGAATGGTAATTCCCCTTTCTCGTTCTAAGTCATTAGAGTCTAATAATAAGTCTGTACGTACTTTACGTTCGTCTAAGATTTTTGCTTGGTCAATAATTTTATCGACTAAGGTGGTTTTTCCGTGATCGACGTGTGCTATAATAGCGATGTTTCTAATAGATTGCATATTGTATTTTATAATCCGATTTTTAAAAGGTGCAAAAATACAGTTTAACAATGGATTAAGTAGTATATATATGTAATATTTTTTATGAAAGTGATTTTTGTCACTTAATTTAACTTAAAAAGTGGTTATATTTGTAAAAAATTAAAAGAAATGATGATGATAAAAAATATGTTACCTTTAATCGATTGGACTTGGGGAATAATTGGTGGTTTTTTCTTGTTTGCTGTTTTTGGAGGATTGGCAGTAATGTTAATTCTTTTTATGCGAAGCGGAAAAAAGAAAGAAGAATAGAGAATTAAATTAAATTCAATTTATACAGACTACTTCGTTTTGGCGATTGAAAGTGGTTTTGTTATGTTCTTTTTTTATTATTACCGAAGTAAAAAAGTAAAACCTCCGATTTTAAATCAGAGGTTTTTTGTTTTTAAAGGAAATACAGATTTTTAATAATCACCTAATGTTTCCGGATTTTGTTCTAGGGCTTTTTGGAGTTGTTCGTCACTTGGCGGTTTTCCGTGCCATTTGTTTTTATCCATCATAAAATCTACGCCGTGTCCCATAACGGTATGCATAATGATACAGACAGGTTTTCCTTTACCGGTTTCTTTTTTCGCTTTAAGCAAACCCTCGCGAACAGCATCAATATCATTACCTTTTTTAATTTCTAATACTTTCCAACCAAAAGCAGCGAATTTAGCATGTAAATCTCCCATAGGAAGTACCTCGTCTAACATACCGTCGATTTGAGCTTGGTTGTAATCTATTGTAGAAATTAAATTGTCTATTTTATTACCTGCAGCATACATTACAGCTTCCCAAATCTGACCTTCTTGTAATTCACCATCACCATGAAGTGTGTAAACCAAATGGTTGTCTTTGTTTAATTTTTTAGCTTCGCAAGCACCAATGGCAACGGATAATCCTTGTCCTAAGGAGCCTGCTGACATCCTAATTCCGGGTAAACCGTCATGCGTAGTAGGATGCCCTTGCAATCTAGAGTTTAGTTTTCTAAAAGTGGCTAATTCTTTTACAGGAAAAAATCCGGTCCTTGCCAGTACGCTATACCAAACAGGAGAAATATGGCCGTTTGAAAGGAAAAACAGGTCTTCTCCGGGATCTTCCATTTTAAAATCTTTTGAATAATCCATGATTTCATTATATAGAACGGTCATAAATTCGGTTGTACCTAAAGAACCTCCGGGATGACCGGATTGTACGGCATGAACCATTCTAACGATATCTCTTCGCACCTGTGTTGCAAAATCTTGTAACTCTTTTGTAGTAGCCATTTGTATTTTTTATTTATTGCAAAAGTACCAAAAGCAGCAAATTTTTACTAATAAATAATGCCTTTTTATTGATAATTTTTTATAAATAGTCAATTAATGGTACTTCAAACTTATATTTTATACTATTACGTTCAATTGTTAGGTGTACTTTTTTCTTTTTTCCGGATAATTTTTGGATGATGTCTTCTAGTTTATAATTAAAGCTTTGACGACCATTAATTTCAATTAAAACATCTCCTTTTTGTAATCCTGCTTTTTCTCCGGAAGACCCTTTTTTAACTCCTGAAATAATATACGAATCTTTAAAAGCAAATTGAATGATACTTAAAAAATCGATGGTTTTATTTCCGTTTGAATCGGAATTCAGTAAATTTATTTTTTGTTCTTTTACCAATATTTTTCCGTTATAAGAAATGTCTAAACCTGTTTTATTATACCAAAAAGGCTCATTAAATTTAGAATTTTTCTTTAAAAAGAGCCGTTTATTTGGATAATCTAAGATGACTTTAAACCGCTTTAAAATATTACCGCCAATGATACCATTTCTAGTAAAACCATCTTTTTTATATTGAATATATGTAGAATCCGGATAGGCAACTAACACATTTTTTAGATGAAAATTACCAAGAAAAAAATCTTTTATTTTTGCTTTTTTTCCATGTATTTCACCGCTTAAACCATTACCTAAGTAATCTTCGAAATGTTTTTTTGGTATTTTATTATTTTCATTTTCAAACAGCCAAAGAGCATCTCCGGAACCGGAATCTATTAATAAATTTTGAATTGTATTATTAATTTTTAAAGCTATGTATGGTTTTTCATTAATGATTTTTATTGGTATTATTTTCCATTTCTTTTTTCGTCTTAATTTAATTTTTTTCGATTTATAAAATTTAATTTTCTTTTTAATATAATCTATTTCAACAATAAAATTTTTGAGCAAATCGGCACCTATAATTCCGTGTACATCAATGCCAATTCTTGAAGAAAAATCAAAATTTGCCTCAGTTATTAAATAAATTTCAGCTTTAGGATGAATGACGTTTTTTATCTTGATAAAATTATAAGTCGATTTTATTGCTCGATAATATTCGTTTGCTCCAAGTCCTTTGATACGTACTTTTTTACGATTGTTTAGCTTTACGGAATCATTTGCTTTGATGTTAAAAAGTAAGGTTTTAGATACGCCGGTGTCTAAGATAAAAGTAAACTCTTGATTGTTAATTGAAATAGGAATTAAAATTAAATTATTTTTAAATTGAAATGGAACTGAAGTTACCTCATTTTTACCTATAATATTAAAACTATTTTGTGCTTTTGGTGTAAAACTAAGTAATAGAACACAAATCAAAAGCGTGAATTTTTTAAAAATAACTTTAAAATTCATAAAATATTAATTTAATAGCAAAATACAAAAAAGTAAAGAATATAACACTAAATTAATTGTTAATGTTAGGTATTATTTGCATTTTTGCACCATTAAATCAACAGAGAAAATTATGCCCAATATATCAACTAAAGGCTTGCAAATGCCTCAATCACCGATTAGGAAACTAGTTCCTTTTGCAGAAGAAGCAAAGAAAAAAGGGAAGAAAGTAATTCATCTAAACATCGGACAACCGGACATCAAAACACCAAAAAATGCTATTGATGCTGTAAAGAATGCCGATATTGAAGTTTTATCATACGCAAGATCAGAAGGTTCAGAAACTTATCGTGATAAATTAGCAGATTATTACAAAAAAAATAACATTCATGTAAATGCAAACGATATTGTTGTAACAACTGGAGGTTCGGAAGCTCTTTTATTTACTATTGGAAGTATAACAGATGCAGGAGATGAAATTATTATTCCGGAACCATTTTATGCTAATTATAACGGATTTTCAAAGGCGAATGGTGTTGTGGTAAAACCGGTAGAATCCTCCATTGAAAATAGTTTTGCTTTGCCTGATATTGCCGAGTTTGAAAAATTAATCACTCCTAAAACAAAGGCTATTTTAATTTGTAATCCGGGAAATCCGACAGGTTATTTATATACCAAACAAGAAATTGAAAAATTAAAAGAATTGGTATTAAAACACGATATTTTCTTAATTGCAGATGAAGTTTATCGTGAGTTTGTTTATGATGGATTAGATCATCATTCGGTAATGGATTTAGACGGATTGGAACAACACGCTATTTTAATCGATTCGGTGTCTAAAAGATACAGTATGTGTGGTGCCAGAATTGGTTGTGTGGTTTCTAAAAATAAATCGTTTATCCAAACGGTAATTAAATTCGCACAAGCGAGGTTAAGTCCGCCAACATTAGCATTAATCGCTAGTGAAGCAGCATTAGATACACCACAAGAATATTTTGATGAAGTGATATCTGAATATCAAGATAGAAGAAATATTTTGATATCAGAATTAAATAAAATTAAAGATTTAAAAGTATCCATTCCAAAGGGAGCTTTTTATTTAATTGCCGAGTTGCCAATAAATGATGCTGATCATTTTGCACAATGGCTTTTAGAAGGGTTTTCAGTAGATAATGAAACGGTTATGGTTGCTCCGGCAAGTGGATTTTACTCAACTGACGGTGCCGGAAAAAATCAAATTCGAATTGCGTATGTTCTTAAAAAAGAAGATTTAAAAAGAGCTGTTGCAATTATAGATAAGGCTTTAAAGGAATATAAAAAATTGTTTTAAAATGAAATACAGAAGATTAACTTCCGATCAACTAAATGAAATGCATCAAGAGTTTGCTAAATTTTTGGCAACACAAAAAATTGATGCAGATAAATGGCAAGAAATTAAAAATACAAATCCCGAATTGGTACAAGAACAACTGGATTTATTTAGTGATTTAGTTTGGGAAAAAGTATTAAATAATGTGAAATATATTGATCATATCGAGTCGAAACAATTGGATTTATTTAGAGCAAATCCCGAAACGATAAATCGGATTGTAATTAAAAGTGATAAACCGGATTTTGATTTTAGAAAAAAAGCGGATTATCAGTGGTTTATTGATAATTCAACAGATAAAAGTTTTACTTATCTTAAGGGAGAAAAACCTTATACCAAAGAACGTAATGCCGAACTTTTTGATATGCTTTTAAAAGGTTCTTATATATCAGACGGAAAATTATTTGAATCGGTTAATAAGATAATTGGGTAATTGTATAATGCAATATAAAAAAAAGAGCATTTTATTGAAAATGCTCTTTTTTTAGTCTAAAAATTAGGACTTAAATGATATTTACCATAAAATTTATTTAGGTAATCAATTACTTCTTGTGGTTCGTCATAAACTTGTACTAAATCTAAATCTTTTTCGCTAATAGTGTAAAATTTGTCTAATAAGGTAGATTTTATCCAATCAAACATTGGATTCCAGAATTCGCTTCCCATCAAAATGATTGGAAATTTTCCTATTTTTTTAGTTTGAATTAAGGTGATTGCTTCAAATAATTCATCTAATGTACCAAAACCTCCCGGCATTACCACAAACCCTTGAGAGTATTTAACAAACATTACTTTTCTAACAAAAAAATAGTCGAAATCCAAACTTTTATCGCGATCGATATACGGATTATCATGCTGTTCAAAAGGTAATTCGATATTTAATCCTACAGAAACGCCATTTGCTCTGTGTGCACCTTTGTTTCCTGCTTCCATAATTCCCGGACCGCCACCGGTAATTACTCCGTAGCCATTTTTAGCTAATAAATAGCCAACTTCTTCAGCCATTTTGTAATATTTGTTGTCCGGTTTCATTCTTGCGGAACCAAAAATACTTACACAAGGACCAACGCGACTTAATTTTTCGTAGCCTTCTACAAACTCGGACATAATTTTAAAAATAGCCCAAGAGTCGTTTGTTTTTATTTCGTTCCAGGTTTTTTGTTTTAATTTTTCTTTGATTTTTTTGTCATCTATCATTTTCAATTGTTTTAATTTTATAAAATATCTATGCTTCCCTTTCCTTTACGGATAACTTCGGTTTCACCATTACTTAAATCTATAACCGTAGATGCTTGGTTGTCTCCGTAACCGCCATCGACTACTAAGTCTACTTTGTTTTTCCATTTTTCATAAATAAGTTCAGGATCGGTTGTGTATTCAATAACTTCATCTTCATCTTTTATCGATGTAGAAACAATAGGATTACCAAGAGCGGAAACAATTGCACGAGCAATATTATTATCAGGTACTCTAATACCTACCGTTTTTTTCTTTTTAAAAACTTTGGGTAATTTGTTATTTCCTTCTAAAATAAAAGTATAAGGTCCGGGTAAAGCTCTTTTTAAAAGTTTAAAAGTAGGTTGGTCGATTTGTTTTACATAATCTGATAGATTACTTAAATCCTCACATACAAATGAGAAATTTGCTTTATCGAGTTTTACGCCTTTGATTCTGGCTATTTTTTCTAATGCTTTATTGTTTGTAATATCACAACCAAGACCATAAACAGTATCGGTTGGATAAATAATTAAACCACCTTTTTTTAAAACTTTTACAATTTTTTCAATTGCTTTTGGGTTTGGGTTTTCGTTATAGAGTTTAATTATTTCAGCCATATTTTTAAGTTTGATACAAATGTACAATATTTTGCAAAAGAAAACCTATCAAGCGTTTGATACTTGATAGGTCACTAAATAATTATTCCGCTAAATTCACCACAACCTCCACTTTTGTTGAATAAAATAATGAAATATAAATAATTACGTTAATAATTTTATGATTTTCAAAAGTTCAAACTTGAGAGCGTTTGAAATTATCTTTATTCATCTGTTTCATTTCACAACCCTCGATATACTAATGTATTCCTTCGGATTCTAAAATTTTACATCTAAACAAAGCTAATTTCATAAATTTTTGCGGTTATGATAAAATTATTTTTTTTCTACTAATCTAAATCCTTCACCGTGAATGTTGATAATTTCTACATTAGGATCTGGTTTTAGGTATTTTCTTAATTTCGCAATATATACGTCCATACTTCTGGATGTAAAATAATTATCATCACGCCAAATTTTTGTGAGAGCTAACTCTCTTGGCATTAAATCGTTTTTATGCAAAACCAGTAATCGTAATAATTTATTTTCTTTTGGTGAAAGTTTTATCGTAACTTCTTTACCGTTTTCGTCGGTATACGTTAATTGTCTTAAATTTGTGTTTAAATGAAATTTACCTATTTGAAATTCTATAATATCGTCATTCTCATCAGTATCTTTTGCTTTTCGTTGTATCATTGCATTAATTTTATGTAATAATACTTCACTATCAAAAGGTTTGTTTAAATAATCATCGGCACCAACTTGATACCCTTTTAAAATATCTTCTTTAAGTGTTTTAGCGGTTAAGAAAATAATAGGAATTTCTTTATCTTTTTCACGAATATCTTTTGCCAATGAAAAACCATCTTTTCTAGGCATCATCACATCTAAAATAGCAACGTCGTAATCGTTATTTTTAAATTCGATTAGACCTTCAATACCATCTTTAGCAAGTGTAACATCGTAATCATTTAAACTCAAATAATCTTTAAGTACGGTTCCAAAATTTGGATCGTCTTCTACTAATAATATTTTTTTATCTGCCATATCGTCAATTTTTGAGTACTTGGTATTAATACAAAAATCAATCCAAGTTTTATTTATATTAACGGAAGTTTAATAATAAAAGTACTTCCTTTGTCTTTTTCGCTTTCAACGGTTACTGTTCCGCTGTGGTTTTCAATTATTTTTTTTACATATGATAAACCTAAACCGTGACCTTTAACATCATGAATATTTCCTTTTTGTTCTCTGTAAAACTTGTCGAATACTTGTTTTTGTACGGTTTTACTCATACCCATACCTTGATCTTTTATTTTAATAATAATATTGTTTCCTGCATTTTCGGTATGAATATCTATTTTAGGAGCTCCTTTTGTATATTTAATGGCATTGTCTAAAATATTTACAAAGACATTTGTAAGGTGTAAATCGTTCCCTAAAATTTCTGCCAAAATGGCATTGTAATGTTTCTTTATATAACCACCTTTGTCTTTAATGATTAATTCTACATGCGATACAGCATCGTCTAATAAGTCGTGAATATCTACCACATCCTTACTGATTTCCAATTGATTTTTTTCTAATTTAGATATTCTAAGAACATTTTCTACCTGAGCATGCATTCGTTTGTTCTCATCACGAATCATTTTGGTATATTTTAAAACCTCCTCTTTATTATTAATAATTTTCGGATTTTTTATGGCATCCAAAGCTAAATTTATGGTTGCTATTGGTGTTTTAAATTCATGCGTCATATTATTAATAAAATCTGTTTTTATTTCAGAGATTCTTTTTTGTTTTATCATTTGATATAAAGCAAAACCAAAGACTAAAATAATAAGTAAAATAAAAGTTACAGCCATAAATAACGGCTTTTTAATGTTTGAGAAAATATACCCTTTTTGATCCGGAAAATAAACTTTCAGGTAATATTTGGTTCTCCCTAAATCGTTACTGAAAATAGGAATTGTTACTACATTTTTTTGGTTATCATCAAATTTATCTGAACGTAATTTAGTTGGATAATTTCCTGCAAACACTGCAAATTTAAAAGGTGTATCGATACCTCTGTTATTTAATTCTCTTTTTAAATTTGCTTCCAGTTCTTTTTTAGAAACTCTTTGGTAAATTGGTTTGCTTGGTGCAACTTCTTTATAGACTTGTTCTATTTCTAATTTGGTAAATGCCGGCAATTCGCTGTAAACGGTTGCTTTGAATTTTTGTTTGCCTTTTATGTCTTTTTGAATGTTTAAATTTAGTGAAGATATTTCTTTTTCTCTCTTAGAAAAATAACTTTTAAAATTATTGATACCATTAGTTTTTAAAGGACTTTTAGTTTCGTAATTATCGATTAATGTACTTTGTTTATATGTAAAAATTTCATTATTTACAGTGTCTATTTTTTGAAAAATGTAGGTGCGTAAATCTCTGTTTTTAGGGTTTTGAGTGTGCGAAAAAAAGTCTCTGTTTTCCTCAATAAAATCTCTAAATTCTCGTTTTTCAATGTTTTTTATGGCATCGGTAATTGCCGATTTGGCGTTAGAGTTAAATTGTTTTTTACTTATGGCAATGGCATTATTAATCCAAAAAGTTTGAATTAAGATGATACCTATTATAGATATAAGCATTAGAAGTGATAAAACAACAAAAATTTTCTTACGCATAATACAAAAATAATCTATTGCAAGATACTTTGTTTATTTTTAACCATTCTTAACGAAGTGGACTTTTTTTTAACACTTATTTAAGAAGTTGCAGGTAAATTTGTTCTACTTGTTTTTTTGTGTCTGCTAAATCGATGTTATTTATTACAAAATCCGATTTTTTGGTTTTTTCATCATCGGTTAGTTGATTTTTCATCCGTTCTAAAACCTGTTTTTTGGTAGTTTTATCACGATTGATAACACGATTTATTTTGGTTTTTAGCGGAGCGGTAACCGTAATGATTTTATCCATATTTTTGTAAGAGCCATTTTCAAATAAAATGGCATTTTCTTGTATTACAAAAGGAGCTTTTTGTTTATTAATCCATCGTTTAAAGTGTTGTGCTACTTTTGGATGAACTACTTGAGAAACATAGTTTAAAGCATCTTTATCATTAAAAATAATTGAAGCCAAAAAAGGACGATTTAAGTATTTGTCTTTGTAAACCTCCTCACCAAATTTGGAAATTAATTTTCGTTTAATAATTTTAGAACGATTCATTAATTTTTTTGCTTCGATATCAGAATAATAAACGGGAATTCCATATTTTTCAAATAATTTTGCAACGGTTGTTTTACCACTGCCAATCCCTCCTGTTAAACCAATTATCAGCATTATTTTAAAATTAAAAACTCTATTTTTTTTGGATGTATTTCCACTTCGGTAACATATTCTGATTTTTTTTGAATTTCAGGAATAAGATAATCCAAACTATCTTTTTTTGTTCGATTATAATCACAAATAATCTTAAAATCAGAGGCTTTTACTTTATCGTAATTTTTTAGACTTACTTTATATTTTGCCTTTATGTTTTTTTCAAAGGTTTTTACATTTTTTCCTTTGGTGTTTATTATATAAATAGGAAGTGTAATTTCTCCTTCTGTGTTTTTTTCTACCTTACCGGAAATATGTATCTTTTCAGTATTGTATTTAATTTTGTTATTTCCATTTTTTTTAAGCAAGACAGTTTGGTTAAAATCGTTATCCAAATCGGTTAATTTCAGTTCTTTTGTGTAAATATTACGTATGGTGTCTATTATTTCTTTAGGTCCGGAAATAGCAATAGAATCCGGTTTTATTTTTAGTGGTTCAGAAAGATAATAACCGGATTTATAGTTTAATGAAAGATTAGGAATTACTTTTATTTTTTTTGTGTTTAAGGTGCCAAAATCCAGTTTTAAAATTTCAGGTTCTATATGGATGATTTGAATGTTATTCCCTAATTGTTCTTGTATTTTGGTTATTTGATCGTTGGGGTTAAGAACTATTTTTCCGTTTGTTTCTTTAACATCTAATAGATCGATTTTTATTCTTTTTTTAAATGTATTTTTTAATAAGTCAAATCCGCTACTTTTTAGTGTAATGTTTAAAGTTAAATTTTTATCGGTAAAAATAGTTTTTTCCTTTGCTAGGTTTATGAATTCCGTTTTAAACGAAATTGTTGTGGTGTATTCCTTAGACAATTTAGATAAAAACCAAAAAAAGAAAGAAAGTGCCAAGAAGATTAAAAAGAGTTTAACTTTTTTATCTTTATACGAAACAATATTTGGTTTAACTTTTTTCATTTTTATTTAATTGTATAAGCTTTTAATTAGCGTTATTTTAACGATGCTTGCTTATTTTACTTACAATTCACTTCTTTTTTTTCTAACTTTTTTCAAATCTAACAAATTAATAGCATTTATTTTTAGGTTTTGAATATTCTTTTGAGAGAATCGTGTTACCTCATCGTAATAAAGAGGTACAATAGGAGCTTTGTCAATAATAATACTATCCATCTTTTGGTAAATTTTATACCTTTTTTTATTATCGGTTGTAGCGATTGCTTTTTCGTATAAACGATCGAAATCCGGATTTTTAAAATGTGTATAGTTAGAACCGTTTGGTGTGAAAAACTTGCTGTAATAAAGGGAAAGATAATTCTCGGCATCCGGATAATCGGCAATCCAACTGGCTCTAAATACCGGAAGTTCTCCTTTAGATTTTCCTTGTCTGAGCATAGAAGGTGGTAGAACATCTATTTTTACTTCCAAACCTAAATTGCTCATTTCTTGTTGTATGTATTCGCATAAATCTAAATATTGGGCATCAGTTGTTATGGTAATTTTAGGATGCGTATCACCGGTTTCCAATATGTAGTTTTGTATTAATTGTTTGGCTTTTTTTGGTTTGTAGGTGTAACCTTTTATGTTGTTGAAACTTGGTAAACCTTTTGGAATAAATCCATTAACAGCAGGAGTTCCGATGCCATTTCGTAAATATTTTATCATTTTTACTCGGTCAAATCCATAATTTAATGCTTTTCTAATTTTTAAATTTGCTGTTGGATAATTTGGATTTACTTCCATAAAAAAACCAAGATATTCGGTATTTAGATATGGTGCTTTTTGTAAGGTTATTTTTTGTCGATATTTTGGTTGTAAATTACCGGTTTCTGTTAAAATCTCGTCTTTAAAGGAAGCATCAATTCCCGAAAGTAAATCTAATTTTCCTTGAATAAATTGTAAAAATTCACTTTGTTTGTCCGGTAAAAAAGTTATGGAAATTGCTTCGATATAAGGCAATTGTTTTCCGTTTTCTTTTTCAAAATATAACTTATTTTTTCTAAGTACCAGTTTGGTGTTTTCTACCCATAATTTTAGGTAAAACGGACCGGTGCCAACAGGATGCGAACGGAATTTGTTGCCGTAAAATTCTACTGCCTCCTTTGGTACAACCGAACAATATTTCATAGTTAGCAATCCTAAAAAAGGAGGGAAGGCTTCTTTTAATTTTATTCTAAAAACAGTATCGTTTATGGCTTCAAAGGATTTTACGTTATTTAAAACCCATTTTCCCGGTGAAGCCACTTTTGGATCTAACAAGCGTTTAAAAGAATACGTAAAATCGGTTGCTTTTACAGTGCGAGTACTGTCTTTGCCAAACGCTTTGTCTTTATGAAAAAACACATCTTTTCTTAGAATGAAATCAATGGTTTTTCCATTATCTGAAAATTTCCATTTTTTTGCAATCGCAGGTAAAACGTTTAAATTTTCGTCTAATTGCACCAATCCGTTGTACAAGTGATTCATTGGCCATATTTCGGCTTGTTTTCTTGCAAAGGCAGGATCTAAGGTAGCAATGTTAGCATGTTCGTTGTAGCGAAATACATCTTTATCTGTAAAATAATTTTTTTTTGGCGAACAAGAAAATAAAGTAATTGTTATTACAATAAGGAACAAGTACTTTATTTTCTTTAAAAAAATCATTTAAGGCAAATATTATAAATTCTCAAATGAATATTCGCGTTCAACTTTACAAATTCTAACGGTAAAATTTTCATACCATTTTGTTTTTCCGCCTTTTTTAGCTTCTTGGTGTCTTTCATTAATATTCCAGTTTCTTATATCTTCAAGAGTTCTCCAATAAGAAACAGTAATTTCTTTGCCATTTTCTTTCACTGATTCCATACTAATAAAACCTTTTTGTTCTTTAGCTAAGGCGAACATTTCTTCGGCTATTTTATCATAACCGGTTAGGTCTTTTGCAAATTTTGCAGTGAAAATTACAGCGTAATACGGATCTTTTTTAACATGTTTAATCATAATTTTAAGGTATAAAGTCGTTCTAATAGTTTTAAATCTTCGCAAATATATTCTTTTACAAATTGAAATCCGACTTTTTTTAAAAGATATTCCGATGCGTTATTTTCTACAACAACTTCGCCATATAATTCTTTTAATTTTAATTCTTTAGCATAATTAATCAATCCGTTTAGAGCTTCAAAGGCGTATCCATTGTGCCAATATTTTTCTAGATAACGGTAGCCTATTTCCGCTTTAGCGTCATTATCTATAATAATTGCTATGGTTCCTATAAAATTTGTGTCTTTTTTTCGTTCTATGGCAAATACCCAAAAGGAATTTTTTGGTTTTTGGTAAAAAGAAATAACTCGATCTAGATCCAATTTGTTTTCTGTTTTATTTTTAGGAGGTGAATCTGTATATCTCATTACGTTTATATTAGATTGCATTTGATGAAATGCATCAAAATCTTGATTTTTTAGTTTTCTTATGGATAGTCTTTCAGTTTCAAATATCATTTCTAATAAATAATTGGTTAATTCAATATAAACTGTAATTTTGCACCGTTAAAGATACAATAATGAATGCAGATAAAAAAGTCGCTTTTTATACTTTAGGATGTAAATTAAATTTTTCGGAAACCTCAACGATTGCCAGAAGTTTTGAAAAAGAAAATTTTACCAGAATAGATTTTAACGAAAAAGCCGATGTATATGTTATAAATACTTGCTCGGTAACCGAAAATGCCGATAAACGTTTTAAGCAAATTGTAAAAAGTGCTTTAAAGAAAAATCCGGATGCTTTTCTTATCGGAATTGGTTGTTACGCACAATTAAAACCGGAAGCTTTGGCAGATGTAGAAGGAGTAGATTTGGTTTTGGGAGCAACCGAAAAATTTAAAGTTACTTCCTATATAAATGATTTAACTAAAAATCCTGTAGGAAAAGTACATTCTTGTGCGATAGAAGAGGCTAATTTTTACGAAAGCTCTTATTCTTTTGGCGATAGAACGCGTGCATTTTTAAAAGTACAAGATGGCTGTGATTATAAATGTACGTATTGCACAATTCCGCTTGCAAGAGGAATTTCGCGAAGCGATACTTTAGAAAACGTACTGCAAAATGCCAAAGAAATTTCAGAAAAAAATATTAAGGAAATCGTTTTAACCGGTGTTAATATTGGCGATTACGGTAAAGGCGAATTTGGCAATAAAAAACACGAACACACTTTTTTTGAATTGGTGGAAAATCTCGATAAAGTCGAAGGTATTAAACGTATTAGAATATCTTCCATAGAACCAAATCTATTAAAAGATGAAACAATTGAATTTGTAGCGAAATCCAATTCTTTTGTACCACATTTTCACATTCCGTTGCAAAGTGGAAGCGATGCTTTGTTAAAGAAAATGAAACGTCGTTATTTACGAAAAACGTATACCGATAGAGTACAAAAAATTAAAGAAATTATGCCAAATGCGTGTATTGGAGTAGATGTAATTGTTGGATTTCCGGGAGAAACTGATGAATTATTTTTAGAGACGTATCGTTATTTGCAAGAGATGCCGATTTCGTATTTACACGTATTTACGTATTCCGAAAGACCAAATACCGAAGCTATAGAAATGGATGGTGTTGTACCGCAAAATATTCGTAAAAAACGAAGTAAGATGTTACGTGGATTATCGGTTAAAAAACGAAGAGCATTTTATGAAAGTCAGTTAAACAACGAGTTAGAAGTACTTTTTGAAAGTGAAAATAAAGAAGGATATATACACGGATTTACCCAAAACTACGTAAAGATAAAACATCCATGGAATCTGGAATTGGTGAATACAATTAAAAAAGTGAAACTAACCGAAATTGATGATGATGGTTTGGTGCGTTTTGCGTTTTTATAGTTTTTAGAAAATTTAGCCTGAATTAAAACGGCTTTATTTTTTTATAAATAAAGCCGTTTCTGTTATATTGTCATTGAAAAAATACGCGTTTCCGGTTTTTTTCTTTTTAGATGTACATCAAAAGCCATACAGACATTTCTTACAAACATTCTTCCTTTTTCTTTTACCACAATACCATTTTCGGATATAACGATTAAATCATCATCTACCATTTCTTGCAAAGCATCCAAAACTTGTGGAAGTTCTTTAAATTTTAGTGCATCGTTCTGCCAAGAGGTTTCTAAATTACACATTAAATTTAAAATATGTTTTCTAATAATTAAATCATCAGCCGTTAGTAAATGACCTCTGAAAATAGGAATTTGTCCATTGTTTACTTTTGCCGTATAAAGCATTTCATTTTTTTCGTTCTGTGCAAAACTATACCAAGAATCGCTAATAGAAGAAACACCCAAACCAACCATTAATTGAGTTTTACTAGCAGTATAACCCATAAAATTACGATGTAATTTTTTGTTTTTCATCGCTTTATATAAGTCGTCAGTTGGTAAGGCAAAGTGATCCATGCCAATTTCATAATAACCGTTATCAAAAAATAATTGTTTCCCAATTTCGTATAATTTACGTTTTTCGGCATCTGCCGGCAAATCACTTTCGTTAAAACCACGTTGTCCAACACCTTTAATCCACGGTACGTGAGCGTAGCTGTAATATGCAATACGATCGGGCATGAGTTCAATTGTTTTGGCAATAGTATCTTTTATACTGGATATTTTTTGATGTGGTAAGCCAAAAATAATATCATGACTAATAGATTTGTAACCAATCTCACGTGATAAATCCGTTACGCGTTTTACATTTTCAAAACTCTGTATGCGATTTATTGCTTTTTGAACGATTGGATCATAATCTTGAATACCAAAGCTATTTCTTTTAAATCCTAAATCAAATAATGTTTGCAAATGTTCTTTTGTGGTATTATTTGGATGACCTTCAAAAGAAAATTCATAATCCGTTGCTTTTTTGGCATATTTAAAAATACCTTCGATAAGTCGTTTTAAATTGTCCGGTGAAAAGAAAGTAGGCGTTCCTCCGCCAAGGTGAATCTCTTTAATTTTTGGAGTTTTCTCAAATAAATCGACATATAATTTCCATTCTTTTAAAACAGTTTCTATATATGGATCTTCAACCGAATGTCTTTTGGTAATTCGTTTATGGCAGGCACAAAAAGTACAGAGACTTTCACAATAAGGAAGGTGAATGTAAAGGCTAATTCCTTCATTATCATTACTCTGGTTAAATGATTTTTTAACAGTATTTTTCCAATCATCAAGTGGAATACCTTCCGGATTCCAAAAAGGAACTGTAGGATATGAAGTATATCGCGGTCCGGGAATATTGTATTTTTGAATTAATTTTTTATCCATTCCTGTAATGTTATTTTGGTTCTTGATATTCCTTTACAGCATCAATAAATGCTTTTACGTTGTCTAACGGAATATTAGGCAAAATACCATGTCCTAAATTAACGATATATTTATCTTTTCCAAAGCGATTAATCATTTCGGTAACTTTAGTTTTAATTACTTTTGGAGGAGAAAATAATCTGGTAGGATCTAAATTTCCTTGTAAAGTAACTTTATTGTTAGTGAATTTTCTGGCATTTTCAGGTGTGATAGTCCAATCTACACCAATTGCAGAAGCACCTGAATAAGACATTTCTTCTAGTGCAAACCAGCAACCTTTTCCAAAAACAATTACAGGAGCTTCTTCCTTTAAAGCATCTATAATTTGTTGGATGTACTTCCATGAGAATTCTTGGTAATCTTCGGGCGAAAGCATTCCTCCCCAAGAGTCAAAAATCTGAACCACATCTACGCCTGCTTTTACTTTTTCTTTGAGGTACAAAATAGTTGTATCTGTAATTTTTTGCAACAAAGAATGTGCGGCAACAGGTTGTGTAAAACAAAATTTTTTTGCTTTATCGAAAGTTTTACTTCCTTGACCTTGAGCGCAATAACATAAAATAGTCCATGGTGAACCGGCAAAACCAATTAATGGCACTTCGTCATTAAGCATTTTTTTGGTTAATTTTATGGCTTCCAATACATAGCCCAAAGTTTCTTCAATATTTGGTACAATTACCTGATCAACATCTTTTTGAGAACGGATAGGGTTTGGTAACCAAGGGCCAACATTTGGTTTCATTTCAAAAGGAATGTTCATCGCTTGCGGAATAACCAAGATATCTGAAAATAAAATTGCTGCATCCATACCAAACCGTCTAATTGGTTGTACAGTAATTTCGGCAGCCAATTCCGGTGTTTGGCATCTGGTAAAAAAGTCGTATTTGGCTTTTAATTCCATAAATTCAGGTAAATATCTTCCTGCCTGACGCATCATCCAAACCGGTGGACGTTCTACGTTTTCTCCTTTTAATGCTCTAAGAAATAGTTTGTTTTTTATCATAATATTAAAGTACAACTACTGTTGTTTATTTTTTTGTTTTAACTTTTTCCATTGCTTTAAAAATGGCTTTTTCCGTTTTCTTTAAATCCTTATCGGAAAGGGTTGTACTTAAAAACCAAGCTTCAAATTGTGAAGGAGGAATAAATACACCATTTTCCATCATTTCCCAAAAGAAAATACCAAAATCGGTTGTGTTTGCTGTTTGAGCTGAAGGAAAATCCGTTACCGTTTTATCAGTAAAAAATACATTTATCATAGAGCCATAGCGATTTACTTGGATAGCAATCCCGTTTTTGGTAGCAGCATCTTTTAAAAACCCTTCAATCTTTTCAGCAGTTTTGTTGAAAAATAAATATGGATTTTGCTTTTTTAATTCTTTTAAGGTTGCAATACCTGATGCCATTGCAATTGGATTTCCGGAAAGTGTACCTGCTTGATACATTTTGCCAAGAGGAGAAACCATTTGCATAATTTCGTTTCTTGCTCCGTATGCACCAACCGGCATTCCGCCACCGATTACTTTTCCTAAACAAATAATATCAGCTTGCAGTCCGATTTTTTCGTAAGCACCTCCGAATTTTGAACGAAAACCGGACATTACTTCATCGGCAATGATTAAAACTTGGTGTTTTTTTGCTAGTTCGTTTAGACCTTGAATAAATTCTTCTGTAGGAAGTACAACTCCCATATTACCGGCAATTGGTTCCAAAATAATGGCTGCAATATCTTGATTTTCTTCTAGGTGTTTTTCAACACTTTCAATATTATTGTATTCTGCTATTAAGGTGTTTTTTACGGCATCATTAGGCACGCCTTTACTTCCGGGAATGCTTAAAGTAGCTAAACCGGATCCTGCCGCTACAAGTAATGAATCGGAATGGCCGTGGTAACATCCTGAAAATTTGATGATTTTATTTTTACCTGTAAATGCTCTGGCAAGTCTTAAAGCACTTAAAACTGCTTCGGTACCGGAATTTACAAATCGTACTTTATCCATTACCGGAAAAGCATCACAAACCATTTTGGCTAATTTTATTTCTCCTTTTGTAGATGCTCCAAAAGAAAATCCTTTGTTACTCGCTTTTTTTACAGCTTTTACAACTTTTTTGTGTCCATGACCAAGAATCATCGGACCGTAAGACAATACAAAATCTACGTATTTATTATTATCTACATCTGTAATGTGACTTTTATGAGCCTTTTTGATAAAAATAGGATTTCCACCAACGGAATTAAACGCTCTTACCGGAGAATTTACAGCTCCAACTAAATGTTTTAGTCCTTTTTTATATAGTTTTTGCGATTTTTTTGTTTTCATTTTACTGTTTATTTTTTAAGATTTTAGCAACTTCTTTGGCAAAATACGTAATGATAATTTTTGCTCCTGCTCGTTTCATAGAAAGTAAGCTTTCCATCATAACCTCTGTGCCGTTTATCCAACCTTTTTCGTCTGCTGCTTTAATCATAGCATATTCTCCGGATACATTGTAGCAAGCTACCGGTTTGTTGGTGCTGTTTTTTAAATCACGTATAATATCTAAATAAGACAAAGCCGGTTTTACCATTAAAATATCTGCTTGTTCTAAATCGTCATATTTTGCTTCAATCATGGCTTCATGGCGATTTGCAGGATCCATTTGGTACGTTTTTCGGTCACCAAAAGAAGGAGCAGAGTCGGCAGCATCTCTAAAAGGACCGTAATATGCCGAACTGTATTTTATGGAGTAGCCCATGATAGCAACTTTTGTGAAATTGCTTTCGTCTAAAACTTTTCTAATAGTACCAACTGTGCCATCCATCATTCCGGAAGGAGCAACCATGTCAGCTCCGGCTTTGGCATGCGAAAGAACTTGTTTTTCGATATTTTTTAAGGTTAAATCATTATCTACATCACCACAACACAACACGCCACAATGTCCGTGCGATGTATATTCGCAAAAACAAACATCTGTAATTATATATAACTGAGGATAATTCTCTTTAATAAACCGAATACCTTGTTGGATGATACCGTTATCATTCCACGTTTCTGAACCTTCTTCATCCTTATTTAAAGGAATACCAAATAAAAGTACGGCTTTAATTCCTAATTCTGTTATTTCATCTAATTCCTTTTTTAGCTTATCAATAGAATATCTGAATATTCCGGGCATTGAAGGGATTTCTTTTTCGATATTAGTTCCTTCTTCAATAAATAATGGGTAGATTAAATCATCTATTTGCAAGTGATTTTCACGTACCAAACTTCTTATGGCATTATTTGCTCTTAATCTTCTTGTTCTGTATATTTCCATAATGATTCTCTATTATTTTTATACTATTTTCTACGCTCGGTTTATCCGAAACTATAACTTGTTTAAAGTGTTTTTTAGCTTCGTTAGCAGTTGTATTTCCGATACAAAATACTATCTTATCGGAAGGATTGTCAGCTAAAATATAACTTTTTACTCCGGAAGGGCTTAAAAATAAAACACCATCAAAAGGCTTGTTTATTTTTTTTGGTGTTAATGTTGTTTTATAAACCTCTATTTCGGAATAATTTACTTGATTTTTGATTAAAATATTTTCCAGTTCTTTTCTCTTAATATTCCCACAGAAATGTAAAACGGATTGTTTGTTATTATTGTTTAAGATTAACCATTCGCCTAATTTTTTAGCCGAATTTGCTGTGTGTTTTACAGTTAGATTTTTATTTTTTAAGCATTTTTCTGTTTTTTTGCCTACACAAAGAATGGTATTCTTTTGAAATTGTACATTTGGATATTGGTTAAAAACACTTTTTACAGCATTTTTACTGGTAAAAACAAGGATGTCTTTTGAGTGAAATTTGGGTAATTCAAATTCTGTTTCATAAATTTCAATGAAATCTTCTATCAACCAATTTAGATCTGAATTTGTTTTAAAATTGGGTAATTTTCGTGTAATTAATATGTTTTTATTCGATTTAATAATTATTTGGTTGCTTTAAATTTATCCATTAATTCTTTTCCTCCATTAGCTAGAAGTTCTTTTGCACAAACTCTTCCAAAGTCATTTGCATCGTTTAGCTTAGTTTCTTTTTTTATTTTAAGATGTTGTTTTCCATCAGTAGATGTTAAGGTTCCTGTAAAATGAATGGTATTTTCTATTATCGTAGCAAAAGCTCCAATCGGAGCAGAGCAACCACCTTCTAATTCATTTAAAAAGTCTCTTTCAATTTTAGAAGTAATTTCAGTTTCTTCGTGGTTAAACGGATTGATGAAGTCAAAGATTTCGGTTTTTGATTTTAAGGCTACTATCGAAACAATCCCTTGTGCCGGAGCGGAAACCATCCAATTTAATTGGATATGATTTTTAGGAACTAAATTTATTCGGTCTAAACCGGAATGCGAAAAAATAGCACCATTCCAATTATTTTCTTTTAATTTTTGAAGCCTTGTATTTACATTACCTCTTAATCCAACAATTTTGTGATTTGGATATTTATGTAACCATTGGGCTTTTCGGCGAATGCTACCTGTTGCAATAACTAAATCTTGGGTGAAATCAATTTCATTATCGTCTTTAAGTAATAAAATATCTAACGGATTATCTCGTTTGAGAACGGCAACCTGTACTTGATCATTAGGCAAAACCGTAGGAACATCTTTTAGTGAATGTACTGCGATATCAATGATTTCTTCAGTTAAAGCAATATCTAACGCTTTGGTAAAAACGCCGGTGTTGCCTAATTGGTGAAGAGGTGTTTTTAAGTTTAAATCACCTTCTGAATTAATACCTACTATTTCATAACTACCACCTTTTGATTGTATCAATTTTCCAACAGTGTGAGCTTGTTTTAAGGCTAATTCACTTTTTCGAGTTCCTATTTTGATATGCATAATAACTAGATATTAATGTCAAAAACTTCTTTAAGTACTTCAATACTTTGATTTGCCATTTTAGGATCGTTTTTTATATGATATGCAAAGCGATTGGTGATTTTTTGAATGACTTTATCTGTAACCAAATTGGCAATTTCCTTTTGTTCAGGATTGTTTTTAATGTTTGCTTTTAGCTCAGCTTCTTTAATGTGTTGAAGGGTTTCTCTTAATCCGTTTAAAACAGGTGTAAATTTTCTGTTGGAAAGCCAAGCTTGGTATTCAGATCTGTGTTTTTCTATAATTTCTTTTGCAAGCGGAATCTCTTTTTTTCGAGCTTCAAAAGTAGAATCCGTTATATTGGATAAATCATCTAGTTTTATAAGATCTATATTTTTAAATTCCATTACTTTTTTAGAAACATTACTTGGTATCGATAAGTCCACAATGGTAAATTCTTTTGTTAACGGAACATTTTGTTGTGTAATTATAGGTTCTTTAGCATTAGAACAAACAAAAAGAATGTCTTGTTTTTCCAATTCGGCTTTTAAGTTATTAAAATCGCCAAGCTGTGTTTTTTCGTATTGTTTTATAAAATTTTCAGCTTTTGATACGGTTCGATTTAAAACTGTAATTTGATTGGCATCTGAATATTGTGTTAAGTTTTTTAAGGTGCTTTTTCCAATATCTCCTAAGCCTAAAATTGCAATTTTTTTATTCTTTAAGGAGCCAAATTTATTTTTTAAATATTGTATTCCGGCGTAGGAAGTAGAAGTTGTTCCGCCACTAATTTCAGTAGCGTTTTTTACTTCTTTGCTGGCGTGTAAAGCATGATTAAAAAGACGCTCTAGATAACTGTCCAGCATATCTTCTTGCTTGCTTATTTTAAACGCATTTTTTAATTGTCTTACGATTTCATAATCGCCCAATATCTGACTTTTAATTCCGGATGTTAATTCAAAAATATGTAAAACCGAATCGTCTTGTTTGTAGATATAAGCGTATTTTGTTAATTCATCAACCGAGCCGTTACTATATTTACAAAAAAGTTCTATGATAATATAAGGATGCGGAACGTTACCAATAATTTCCGTTCGATTACAAGTGGATAAAACAACTAGTGATTTGATACCGTTTTTCTTGGCTTCTTGTAAGATTTTTTGAATGCTTTCTTCCGAAAGGCTGTATTTACTTCTTATTTCTTGATTGGCTTTTTCGTGGCTAATGCCAACAACATATAAATTTGTGTTCATCTTATCTAAAAAATCAGAGTACAAAATTAATCTAAATATAAAAATATCGCAAAAAATACCAGATGTATTTTTAATTTAGAATAATTCTAAATAAGAATAAATTCCTTATAAATTCTTATTTTATGGAGTTTTATCGCCCTTAATTACTATTTTTGCCATGTAAAAATAAAATTTATATTGATTGAAGAATAAAAAACAACGATAAAAGTTCTATTTAAGTTAGTGAAATTTAATTTAAGATAAGTAATAAAAGTAACAAATAAAGATGAAAGGTGTTTTGTTGGTTAATTTAGGGTCGCCGGATAGTACAAAAAAGAAGGATGTAAAGCGTTATTTAGATGAATTTTTAATGGATGAATATGTTTTAGATATGCCGTATTGGAAACGATTCCTTTTGGTAAAAGGAATAATTTTAAATACAAGACCACAAAAAACAGCCGAAGCTTATCGTAAAATTTGGAAAGATGGTGATGCTCCGCTTATTGAAATTTCTAAAAATTTTACTAAAAAATTAAAAGAAAATGTAGATTTTCCTGTTGAATTAGCCATGCGTTATGGTTCTTTATCGATTAAAAAAGGTTTGGAGAAATTGCTAGCAAAAGGCGTGAATGATGTTTTGGTGTTGCCTCTTTATCCGCATTATGCAATGTCTAGTTATGAAACTGTAAAAGTGAAAACAGAAGAAGTAAGAGATAAATTTTTTAAAAATCTAAAATTAGATTTTTTTCCTGTTTTTTATAAAAATTCCAATTACATAAAGGTGTTGTCTAAATCTATTAAAGATCAATTATCAGGTTACGATTTTGATTATTTATTATTTTCGTATCATGGTTTGCCTGAACGACATATTTATAAAGCAGATCCAACAAATAATCATTGTAAATTAGATGGATCTTGTTGTGAAAAACCTTCTGTTGCACATAAAACTTGCTACCGTCATCAATGTTATGAAACGACCAAAAGAGTGGTAGAAGAATTAGGATTCAGCAAAGATAAATATGGTATTTCATTTCAATCAAGGTTATTAAAAGATCCTTGGTTAAAACCATACACAGATCATGTTTTAGCCGAACTTCCACAAAAAGAAATTAAAAAAATAGCCGTTGTGGCCCCTGCTTTTGTAACGGATTGTTTAGAAACTCTAGAGGAAATGGCTATTGAAGGTAAAAAAACTTTTCTAAACGCCGGAGGTGAAGATTTTAAGTATCTTTATTGTTTAAATGAAGATGAAGATTGGGTTAAAGTTGTTGAAGGTTGGATAAATAACCGAATTAAAAAGAGTAAAACAGATGTATTTATATCTTAAAGCATTACACATCATTTTTGTTGTTACTTGGTTTGCCGGTTTGTTTTATATGGTTCGATTGTTTATTTACCATGTTGAAGCCAGCGAGATGGAAGATCCTCAAAAATCAATTTTACAAAATCAATACAAAATAATGAGTAAGCGTTTGTGGTATATCATTACTTGGCCATCGGCAATAATAGTATTGATTACAGCAACACTGTTACTGATTGAAAATCCGGTTTGGTTGCATCAAAATTGGATGATAGTTAAATTGGTAATGGTTAGTTTACTATATTTATACCACTATAAATCGCATCTAATTTTTAAAGATTTACAGCATGATATTGTTAAATACAACTCACAACAATTACGATTATGGAATGAAGTAGCAACAATATTGTTGTTTTCAATTGTTTTTTTGGTGGTTTTAAAAAATTCGTTTAATTGGATTTTTGGTGTTGTGGGTATTTTTGCTTTAGGAATTGTATTAATGATTTTAGTCAAATGGTATAAAAAATATCGTGAACGGTAAGAGAATAGTTGATTATTAGGCGCATAATTTGGAAATATTAATCATAAAAATTCATGAAATCAACTTTGTTTAACTGTGTAATTTTTATTTTTAATTTATTTTGTTCAATTACATAATATTACGTAATTTTGCAGACCTTTTTACGAGTACGGATTTTGAAAAGGGAATTTTATATAAAACAAAAATAACATCTTTTATTGTTTTTTCGTTAAAAGTCCGGTAAACAATAAAATACAAAGTAACTAGTCACATGACTAAAACAGAAGAAAAAATTGAATTTTACATCGCTGAGATGGAAAAATTAGGAGTAAATTTTAAAAAAGATTTATTCACAAAAGTAGTTAAAGGTTTAGGTCCATCAATCTTTAAAAAAGATGCAGAAATCGTTTCGTGCTCCGATGCATCGGAATTAGCTACAGTAAAAAAGAACTTTTTAATCAAAAAACACGGATTAGAAGATTCTGAAAAATTAGATGAAGCCATTCAAGCAGTTTGCGAAAAAATGGGTAAATCCAATAAGAAAAAATACCGTGCAATTTTTTATTACATCTTAGTAGAAGATTTAGGTTTAGAAGGAAATTATCCGGATAAAGCTAAAAAAGAAGAAGTAAAAAAAGAAGAAACAAAAACAGAAACAAAAAAAGCGGAAGCTCCAAAAGCTGAAACTAAAGAAGCTGTTACAGAAGATAGTAACGTTGTAGCAGAATTAGCAGAAGAAGCTGTTGTTGAAATTCCTGAGGTAGAAGTTATTGATCCTGATAAATTTTTAGCAGAATTTAATTGGCACAAATACGAAGAAGGTATTGAAGAGGTAGATGCTGATAAGATTGAAGCTTTTAACAAAGAATTAGAAAACATTCAAGGTTTTGTTGAAGAACGTCAATTATTAGAAGGTACTGTAATTCGTATAACAGATCGTGAAGCAATTATTGATATCAATTCCAAATCGGAAGGTGTTATTTCATTAAATGAATTCCGTTACAATCCGCATTTAAAAGTAGGTGATAAAGTTGATGTTTTAGTAGATAAATTAGAAGATAATACAGGTCAATTAGTATTATCTCATCGTAAAGCAAGAGTAATTAAAGCTTGGCAACGTGTTAATACTGCTCACGAAACAGGAGAAGTAGTAACAGGTCACGTTAAATGTAGAACAAAAGGAGGAATGATTGTAGATGTATTTGGTTTAGAAGCATTTTTACCTGGTTCTCAAATCGATGTTAAACCAATTAGAGATTACGATCAATATGTAGATAAAAACATGGAGTTTAAAGTGGTTAAAATTAATCACGAATTCAAAAATGTGGTTGTTTCGCATAAAGCACTTATTGAAGCTGATATTGCAGAACAAAAGAAAGAAATTATTGGTCAATTAGAAAAAGGACAAGTATTAGAAGGTGTGGTTAAAAACATTACTTCTTATGGTGTGTTTGTTGATTTAGGAGGTGTAGATGGATTAGTACATATTACCGATTTATCTTGGTCTAGAATCAATCATCCAAATGAAGTAGTTGAATTAGACCAAACTTTAAACGTTGTTATTTTAGATTTTGATGAAGATAAAACACGTATTCAATTAGGTTTAAAACAATTAACAAAACATCCTTGGGAAGCTTTAGATCCAAACTTAAAAGTTGGTGATGTAGTAGAAGGAGAAATCACTATTATTGCTGATTATGGTGCGTTTATCGAAGTAGCTCCGGGAGTTGAAGGATTAATTCATGTTTCCGAAATGTCTTGGTCAACACATTTACGTTCTGCACAAGATTTTGTAAAAGTTGGCGATAAAGTAAAAGCTCAAATTTTATCTTTAGACAGAGAAGACAGAAAAATGTCTTTAGGCATGAAACAATTACAACCGGATCCTTGGACAGATATTACGGCTAAATATCCTGTTGGTTCTAAACATGTTGGAACAGTTCGTAACTATACCAATTTTGGTGTCTTTGTTGAATTAGAAGAAGGTATTGATGGTTTAGTATATATTTCAGATTTATCTTGGACTAAAAAAATCAAACATCCATCAGAATTTGTAAAAGTTGGTGATAAACTTGATGTAGTTGTTTTAGAATTAAATCCTGAAGAAAGAAAATTAAACTTAGGTCATAAACAAACACAAGAAAATCCTTGGGATGCTGTTGAAAGTAAATATACTATCGGAAGTGTTCACGAAGGAACTGTAAAAGAAAGAAATGACAAAGGAGCAATCGTTAATTTTGAAGATAATGTAGAAGGATTTGTACCTTCTCGTCATATGGAAAAAGAAGATGGTTCTAAGTTAGTTAAAGGAGATACTGCAGATTTTAAAGTATTAGAATTTAACAAAGAATATAGAAGATTGGTAGTTTCTCATACTGCAACTTTTAAAGAGCAAGAGCAAAAAAATATTGCCGTTGCTAAGAAAAAGATGGAAGAGCAAGATAAAACTACTATCGGTGAAGCAAATCAGGCATTAGCTGATTTAAAAAAGAAAATGGAAAAAGGAGAATAATCCTTTTTAATTTCGATTATAAAAACCGCTGAATTTTTTCAGCGGTTTTTTTTTAACAATTTTATTTAATGTATTTTTGAAAAATAAAACGATAAAAAATGAATTTACTTCAAGATAAAAATGTAATTATTACCGGTGCAACCAGAGGAATTGGTAAAGGAATTGCACAAGTTTTTGCTAAAAATGGTGCGAATGTAGCATTTACGTACAATTCGTCTGTTGAAGCTGCAAATGAATTGGAAAAAGAATTACAAAGTTACGGTGTAAAAGCCAAAGGTTATCAATCTAATGCAGCAGATTTTAATGCAGCTCAAGATTTTGTTGCCAATGTTCTTAAAGAATTTGGTTCGGTAGATGTGCTTATAAATAACGCCGGAATAACTAAAGATAATTTATTAATGCGAATGAGTGAAGCGGATTTCGATAAAGTAATTGAAATTAATTTAAAATCCGTTTTTAATTTAACCAAAGCTGTAATTAGACCAATGATGAAACAACGAAAAGGCTCTATCATTAATATGAGTTCAGTTGTTGGTGTTAAAGGAAATGCAGGTCAGGCAAATTATGCCGCATCTAAAGCCGGAATATTAGGTTTTACAAAATCAGTAGCTTTAGAACTAGGTTCTCGTAACATTCGTTGTAATGCAATTGCTCCAGGATTTATCGAAACAGAAATGACTGCTAAACTAGATGAAAATACTGTTAATGAATGGCGAAAAGCAATTCCTTTAAAAAGAGGAGGAAAGCCGGAAGATATTGCAAATGCATGCGTGTTTTTAGCAAGTGATATGTCCGATTATATTACCGGTCAAACATTAAACGTTGATGGTGGTATGCTAACTTAAATTTTTTGGTATAGCAATTTATTTTGGCACATTTATTGAAAGCTATGAATTATAAAAAGAAAAAGAGATGAAAACAAAAACAATTACCTTATTATTATTGCTATTTTCCGTAATGGTCTTTAGTCAGCGATTAATAACCGATAATTACGAGTTGTACTTAAATGACTACCAAGAAAGTCAAGTAAATATCGCTAAAGGCATGTATATGACCAAAAATAAACAGTATTTTTATGAAGGTCAAATAGAAGTGACTGATTTGAATACAAAAAAAACAAAATTATATTCGTTTTATTTTTCAACTTGGGATAAAGGTTATAAAGAATTTATCGTTAAAGACAAAGACTTTAAAGACATATCGCCATCTTTTACTTATAATGATAACCAAACAATTAAATATACCAATGCTAACGGAGAGGAAGTTGTTGTAAAATTAAAAGACACCTCCAATACAGATAATGCAATTTTATCGAGTATGTTGGTTTGGTTAGAAAGTTTACCTAAAGAAAAAGCGTAAGACACACAGTTAATTCATTTAAAATCTTATTTTTGTTAAAATTAAGAGAAGAATTAAATGAACAATAACATATTTTATATTTTAATAGCGGCAGTAATAGCATTATTACTTGCTGCTTTTTTATATCTATATAACAATAAAAAGAAATCTAAAATAAATTGGATTTTATTTGGTTTACGAGCTGTATCCTTTTTTTTTATTTTCCTATTGTTATTTAATTTAAAAGTAACCAAAAGGATTTTAGAAAATCATAAGCCTAATCTATTTGTGCTTGTAGATAATTCAAAATCGATTTCTTTAGAAGGTAAATCTAATGCTGTTTATAATATAATTGATAAATTAAAAAAGGAACAAGCTTTATCGAATAAATTTAACATGCAATTTTATGCTTTTTCCAAAGTAGTAACCCCTTTAGATTCCTTATCGTTTACCGGAAACGAAACAAATATCAGGCATGCATTACAAACAATAAAATCGATTTCTTTAAATGAGAAATCACCAATAATCTTAATTTCTGATGGAAATCAAACCATAGGAAATCCGTATCAATTTTATAAAACAAAACTTGCAATTTATCCAATTGTCATTGGAGATACAACGACCTTTCAAGACGTTTTTATCGATAGATTAAATGCAAATAAATATGCCTATTTAAAGCATAAATTTCCTGTTGAAGTTTTTGTTGTATATCAAGGAGAAAAAGAAAACATTCCGTTTACCTTTAAAATAACAGAAGGGAACAACATTATTTTTAGTCAGAAATTTAAACTTGGTAAAAATAACAATTCCAAACATTTATCTTTATATTTACCGGCTAATAAAACCGGATTACACCATTATTTAGCAACTGTTTCAGGAATAAAAAATGAAAAAAACAAGCGTAATAATAAAAAATATTTTACTGTAAATGTTATTTCAGAACAAGCAAAAATCCTTTTAATATCCGATATTATTCATCCTGATATTGCCATGTTTAAACGTGCAATAGAAACTAATGAACAGCGTAAATTAATCCTTAAAAAACCTACCGATAACATAAAATTGAGCAAGTATAAATCAGTTATTTTATACCAACCAAATGCCACTTTTAAAACAATTATAAACAAACTGTTAAATGCAAAAAAAAATATCTTTTTTGTAACAGGAACACATACAAATTGGAATGCATTAAATAATTTTCAATCTCTTTTTAAACGTGATTTTGTTAATAAAAAGGAAGATTATAATCCTGTATTTAATAAATCATTTAGTGCTTTTTTACTGGATGATATCGGATTTGATAACTATCCGCCTTTAGAAGATAAATTTGGTGAAATAACATTTTTTGTTCCATACGAAACTTTGTTGTTTCAAAAAATAAATAATTTTACCACAGAGCAGCCTTTAATGGCAACTTTCACAAAAAACACTCAACGTTTTATTGCTCTCTTTGGGGAAAATGCTTGGCGTTGGAGAATCTATGAAGGTAAGAACAAACACAATTTTAAAGATTTTGATACTTTTATCAATAAATCCATGCAGTATTTGGCATCCGAAAATAAAGGTGATTTTTTAGAAATTGATTTTAAAAATACCTATTTTTCTAATGAACCAATTGGTATAAAAGCACAAATATTTGATGTAAATTACCGCTTTAATCCAAAGGCTAAATTATGGATTAAAATCTCAAATGCTAATAAAAATTGGACATATCCATTTGCTTTAGAATCGAATTATTATCAAGTTGTACTGTCTGATTTAAGTCCGGGAAATTATCATTTTTCAGTCTATGACGATTTAAAAAAAGTACATAAATCAGGTAGCTTTACAATTTTAAATTTTGAAATGGAGCAACAGAATTTATCCGGTAATTATAAAGAATTAAAACAATTAGCCCAAAGCAATTCCGGTATTGTTTTTTATCCAAATCAAACAAAAGAGTTAATTACAACATTAAACCGGAATAATAACTTTAAAACCATCCAAAAAGAAATAATTAGAAAAAAATCATTAATAGATTGGCGCATCTTGTTAGGTGTCATTGCTCTTTTAGTAACACTAGAATGGTTTATTAGAAAGTACAAAGGTTTTATTTAGATTATGTAACAAATTATGTTTTTCAACGACTTATAAATAACAAATAACAAATAACAAATAACAAATAACAAATAACAAATAACAAATAACAAATAACAATAATGCAAAAGAATCAAACACCACAATTACCAAAAGGAATTATAGGAATCGTTTTCCTAATTGTAATTGCCTTAATATTTATCTCTAAATCAACCGTAACCATAGGTTCCGGTGAAAGAGGTGTTTTATACCGTACCTTCGGAGGAGGAGTTGTAACAGACAAACCACCTTTAGACGAAGGATTTCACTTTGTTTTACCTTGGAATAAAGTTTTTAAATATGAAGTACGTCAGCAAGAGCTTTTTGAGCCAATGAAAGTCTTATCGTCTAATGGGTTAGATATTAAATTAGATGCTTCCGTTTGGTATAAACCAAATGAAGATGAATTAGGTTTATTACATAAAAGTATTGGTAAAAATTATTTAGAACGCGTAATAAAACCTGCAATTCGCTCTGCTGCTCGTAGTGTAGTCGGAAGATATACTCCTGAACAAATTTACTCCTCAAAAAGAGATGCTATTCAGAGTGAAATTGATGCAGAAACAAAAAAAATATTAGACAATAAACACATTGAATTATTATCTGTCTTAGTTAGAGATGTTACGCTTCCTAAAACGATTAAGGATGCAATTGAACGAAAATTAGGACAAGAACAAGAGTCTTTAGAATATGAATTTAGATTGCAAAAAGCACGTAAAGAAGCAGAAAAACAGCGTATCGAAGCACAAGGAAAAGCAGATGCAAACCGTATTTTAAGTGCATCATTAACAGATAAAATTTTAAAAGACAAAGGTATTGAAGCAACAATAAAACTATCAGAATCTCCTAATGCAAAAACCGTAATTATTGGAGGAAAAGAAGGGCTGCCTTTAATTTTAGGGAATAATTAAACGAATTATTTTTAAAGAAATTATTTGGGATAAAAAACGTTTATTTAGGGATAAAAAATTTTCAAAATAATTAAGTTTATTAACAATTTAGTAGTGAAAATTCCGTTTTCTATAAAGTAAATTAAAATTTATAGTTAACGGAATTATTTTTATAAGTAAGTTTACTTTTTTGATTTTAAACAAGTTGAAAATATCGTATCTATCTATACGAAAAAAATACTTAAAAAACAATAGCTAAAATATTTTTTTATACTGAAAATTATTCACATTTTTGTATTCGAAATTAAGAGTAATATTCTTAAAAAAAATCAGCTAAAAACCCCTAAGAACCTGCGAAAAAGAAATGGATAACAACGATGCCTTACAAGTTTGGAATGAGTGCTTATCTTTTATTAAAGATAATATTAAACCGCAAGCCTTTAAAACATGGTTTGTACCAATTAAACCCATAAAACTTGTTGGAAACTCATTAACCATTCAAGTACCAAGTCGTTTTTTTTACGAATGGTTAGAAGAACACTATATTAAAATTTTACGAGTTGCATTGGTTAAAGTATTAGGTGAAGATGCGAAGCTGATTTATGATGTAAAAATGGAAAATACATACAGTAGTAAAAAAGCACATACTGTAAAAATTCCTAGTTCAAACAGGAAACCTTTATATTCACAAGGCATAACGGTTCCTTTAGATATCGATAAGCGTGAATTGCGTAATCCATTTGTAATTCCGGGAATACAAAAGGTAAAAATAGAATCGCAATTAAATCCCAATTATAATTTTGATAATTTTATTGAAGGTGATTCAAATAGGTTAGCAAGATCGGCAGGAATTGCCGTAGCGAATAAACCCGGAGGAACCTCGTTTAATCCGTTACTAATTTATGGAGGTGTTGGTTTAGGCAAAACACATTTAGCTCATGCAATTGGTGTAAGTGTTAAAGATAAATATCCCGAAAAAACAGTGTTGTATATTTCTACCGAACTTTTTATTCAACAATATATTGATTCGGTAAAGAATAATACCAGAAATGATTTTATACATTTCTATCAAATGATCGATGTGTTAATTGTAGATGATGTACAGTTTTTATCCGGCAAAAAAGGTACACAAGATGTGTTTTTCCATATTTTTAACCATTTACATCAAAATGGAAAGCAAGTTATTTTAACATCCGATAAGGCTCCGGTAGATATGCAAGATATGGAGCAACGCTTGCTATCGCGTTTTAAATGGGGATTATCTGCCGAATTGCAGGCACCGGATTACGAAACTAGAATTTCAATATTACAAAATAAATTATATCGTGATGGCGTTGAAATGCCGGAAGAAATTATAGAATATATTGCAAAAAATATAAAAGCAAATGTACGTGAATTAGAAGGTGTTTTAATATCTATGATTGCACAATCATCTTTTAATAAAAGAGAATTTACTTTGCATTTAGCCAAACAAATTGTAAATAAATTTATAAAAAATACAAAGAAAGAAGTTTCTATTGATTACATCCAAAAAGTAGTTTCTAAGTATTTTGAAATGGATGTAAGTACTTTACAATCTAAAACCAGAAAAAGAGATATTGTTCAAGCAAGACAATTGGCAATGTATTTTGCCAAAAGATTAACCAAGGCATCTTTGGCTAGTATTGGCTCGCAAATTGGTAGTAGAGATCACGCTACCGTATTACATGCCTGTAAAACGGTAAATAATTTAACCGAAACCGATAGGCAATTTAGACTTTATGTTGAAGAATTGACCAAAAAGTTAACCATGTAATTTCCGGAATAATGAAAACCAAAATCTTAATGGTTTGTTTAGGGAATATCTGTCGATCTCCTTTAGCGGAAGGGATTTTAAAATCGAAAATTATTTCCGATACGGTTTTTGTAGATTCTGCAGGAACAGGTGCCTGGCACGCAGGTGAATTACCGGACTCCAGATTGATAGAAGTTGCCGAAAAACATCAGATTAACCTTAAAAACCATAGAGCAAGACAATTTAGAAAACAAGATTTTAAAGATTTTGATATTATTTATGTAATGGATAAATCAAATTATAATAATGTTATTGCTATGGCAGAAACTGCTTCCGATAAGGAAAAAGTAAAATTAATTATGGGCGAAAGTGATTTGCCCATAGAAGAAGTTCCGGATCCTTATTATGGTGGCGAAGACGGATTTGAAGCGGTTTATCAAATGTTAGATAATGCTTGCTCTAATATTGCAAACAAGTTAAATAATGCATAAAGGAAAATTATATTTAATTCCAACAACTTTAGGTGATAATGAACCTTTGGAAGTTCTCCCTTTTTCTGTTAAGAAAATAGTAGAACAGACCAAACATTTTATTGTTGAAAATGAAAAATCAGCAAGACGTTTTATCAAACGTTTATGTCCTAAAAAATCACAACAAGAATTGGTTTTATATTCTTTAGATAAATATGCCGAAGAATTTGAAGTACAGCATTATTTAGATGTATGTGATGAAGGTATAAATATCGGATTATTATCTGAAGCAGGAGTTCCGGCGATTGCAGATCCCGGAGCGAGTGTAGTTTCTATTGCTCATCAAAAGAATATCAAAGTTGTACCTTTGGTAGGTCCTTCTTCCATTTTATTGGCCATGATGGCTTCCGGATTAAACGGTCAAAATTTTGCTTTTAATGGGTATTTACCTATCGATTCCAAAGAAAGACAGCAAGCCATAAAAGCATTAGAACGTTTGTCTAAAGATAAAAATCAATCGCAAATCTTTATTGAAACACCTTACCGAAACAATAAAATGTTTTCCGAATTATTACGTGTGTTGTCTCCTTCAACAAAATTATGTGTTGCAGTAGATATTACTTTAGAAACGGAATTTATTAAAACCTTAGAAGTAAAAGAATGGAAATCTCAAAAACATGATTTTCATAAAAAACCAATGATTTTCATTGTTCATAAACAGTTTTAATGAATATTGACTTGTATTTTCGAAAAGATTAGATGAGAAATACTATTTTTTTAGAATTGGAATTCGATAAGAAATGGTATAATTAAATCCGAAACCGGAATTATTTAAAAACACACGATTAAATCCCGGAATATATAAATTTTTAAAAGTTTCCGGCTCTTTTTGACTAAGTAGTTTATTTCCGGAAAGTTGAAATCCTAAGTAGATGTTTTTATATACTTCGGCTTTAATTCCTAAAATAAATTCTAACCATCCGGCATTTAGATTTGTAAAAGTTTGTGTTTCCGGTAAAGAAAGCGGCGGCAAACTGTTTTCGGTATTTATTACAATATTGCTAACAGATTGTTCAAACTTGCTGTATCCATAACGTAAACCAACAAAAATTTCATTATCCATATTTAACCAATTTTTGTAAACATTATAATTAATACCAAGTTTACCATATTGTCCTTTTGTGTTGTAATCGTATTTTACTTCTTGTACAAATTGATCTAAATAACCGATTTCTGCTGCAACAAATAAATTTGGTTTTACTCTAAAATCAGCCGTTATTTCAAAGGCTTTTCTATCTTTATTTAAAGTTGTTCGTATGGGATTGCTTAAATCTATTCCTAAACGGAAACCATAAATTTTTTTAATTTTTGTACTGTCCGTTTTTTGTTCATTTTGAGCATTACCAAATGCCGAAAACAACAAAATAAGACTAATGGTAAACGTAAAGATGTGCTTCTTTTTCATTTAAAATATTTTGTTGTTTAATACTAATATGATCTATCCAATTATTGCTTAAGTTAGAAATGGAAATATTATTAAAAATGGTTTTATAACCACACGAACGAGAGACAAATTCTAATTCTCGTTCGTAATTAACAGTAAAATCATCGCTAACCTCATTGGTTGTATCTTCGTGATTTTTAATAAAACGATAGTTTGTTAAATTGGTATCTATTCTTAAAGGAATGGCAATAGAATCCGTGTCAGAGGTAATTCCATAAGGGATAAAAGTATCTAGGGAATCAATTTTTACTTGTAAATCGGTTACTTTTTTTAATTCCGTTGGATGGTCTTTATCGTAAAATCGTACAATCAATTTTGGTGTAACCGGATCAATACAAATATCATCTCTTTCACAACTTGTAAGAAAGAGAATAAAAAGAATGCCTGTAATTTTTATTAGTAGTTTTGTCATTTGTGTAAAGATAGTAAATTGTATTTTTAGAGATTACAATTCTTAATAGATTTAACGTTTTTCTAACAAAACAACATTTTCTACGTGATGTGTTTGCGGAAACATATCTACAGCTTGCGTTTTGGTAATTTTATATTTTTCATCTAAAATAGCTAAATCTCTTGCTTGTGTAGCCGAATTACAACTAACATAAACCACTTTTTTAGGTGCAATATTTAAGATTTGTTCCACTACTTTTTTGTGCATTCCTTCACGTGGCGGATCGGTTATGATAATATCCGGTTTGCCATTTTGTTCAATAAATTCTTTTGTAAATACTTTTGCCATATCACCAACAAAAAAATCTACATTATCAATTTGGTTGTTTTTTGCATTTTGCTTGGCATCTGCAATTGCTTCCGGAACCGATTCTACACCAACTACTTTTTTGGCATTTTTAGCAACAAACTGTGCGATTGTTCCGGTTCCGGTATATAAGTCGTATACTAATTCATCTCCTTTTAATCCTGCAAAATTTCTTGTAATTTTGTATAATTCGTATGCTTGATCTGAATTTGTTTGGTAAAAGGATTTGGCATTTATTTTAAATTTTAAACCTTCCATTTCTTCAAAAATATGGTCTCTTCCTTTAAATAACATCACATCTTGGTCATAAATGGAATCGTTACCTTTATTATTGATAATGTATTGTAATGATGTGATGTTTTTAAATTTATCGGCAATCGCTTTAAGTAACAATTCTCTTTTAGCAATATCATCGGCAAAAAATTGAATGACCAACATAATTTCTCCGATTGATGAAATACGAATCATCATAGTACGTACCAGTCCGGTTTGTTCACGAGGATCGTAAAATTCAATATTGTTATCAATACAAAAGTTTTTTACAAAATTACGAATCTCGTTAGAAGGTTCTTCTTGTAAGTGACATTTTTCGATATCTAAAATTTTATCCCACATTCCTGAAATATGAAATCCACAAGCGTTGTTACGGTCTATTTCTTCCTCTTTTTGTATTTCTTCATAGGTAAGCCAACGTTTTTTTGCAAAAGAAAACTCCATTTTATTACGATAGAAATATTGTTTTTTACATCCTAAAATAGGTGTAATTTCGGGTAATTCAAGATGACCGATTCGCTTTAAGTTTTGAATGACTTCTTTTTCTTTAAAATAAAGCTGACTATCATATTGCATATGTTGCCATTTGCAGCCACCGCAAACGCCAAAATGTTGGCATACCGGTTTTGCACGTCTTTCAGATAGTTTATGAAATTTTATTGCCTTTCCTTCAAAGTATGATTTTCTTTTTTTTCCGGTTTTAATATCTACAATATCACCGGGAATTGCATTGGTTAAAAAGATAACTTTGCCATCATCTGTTTTTGCAACGCTTTTTCCTTTTGCCGCTGCATCAACAACTTCAATATTCTCGAAAATATAAGATTTTTTTTTTCTTCTTGCCATTTTGCAAAAGTACGTATTATTAAGAAATACACAAGTTATTCGCCTAACAAAGCATCAAATAGTTTACGATATCCTTTGCTATTCCAGTTAGAGGCACCAACTTCTTTTGTTACAATCCTACCCTTTTTATCTATGATAAATGTGGTAGGCAAACTGCGTGTGCTAATTTCCGGAGCAGGGTCTGATGCTAATGTGTATGTTGGGAAATCATGTTTGTTTTCAGTATAAAATTTTTCTACTTTTTCTTTTGGGTCGTTGGTAATAAAAATGAAGACCATTTTATCTTTATAGTCATTATAAAGTTGTTGTATGGAAGGCATTTCTGCACGACAAGGCGGACACCAAGTTGCCCAATAATTCAAAAAAACAACTTTTCCTTTAACGTCTTGTAAATTAATATCTGTTGCATTTACGATCCCTTTTAGGTTTAAATTTAAACTTGAAATAGGCAAACGTTCTTCTGTTTTAGGAATACTCGGACTTATAATATAAGATTTTACATAAGATATCGCTTGTAAAAATTTTGGTCTTCCGTAAGGTATCAAAATAAAAATGATTAACCCGTAAAATAAAATATTGTAAATCATTTTTTTAGAAATTTTCATTGTTTGTAAGTTTTAGATTTCAAAAATACGATAAGTTTTAGAAATTTAATAATTTACTAGAGTTTAGGAGTAAATTTAAGCGTATAAAAGCTGTTTCTTTTATTGTTTTATTATCGTAATTTTTATATATTTGCCAGTACAATATGAAAAAAACAATATTATAATTTCTTCGATTTTATTAATTCTTTTTACTACACTATTTAGTTTAAAGATAGTAAAATTATATAAAGATTATAGTGAACATAATACATGAAAGATTAATTTATTTCTGTATAAAATAAGTATTAAAAAAATTAAAAGTAAAATTTAAAAAGTTAAGATTATGTCGATTATAGATATGGTAAAAGCAAAAACGAAAGAGCTTCAAAGCAAAATAACATCAAAAAAAGCATTAAAAATGTTAAAAGATGGGAATAAACGTTTTTTAAAAAATATGTCATTAAATAGAATTCATCTAGAAAATGTAAAACAGACAAAAAAAGGGCAATACCCAACAGCAGTTATATTAAGTTGTATAGATTCTAGAGTACCAGTAGAAATAATTTTCGATCAAGGTATTGGTGATTTATTTAATGTGAAAGTTGCAGGTAACATTGTAAATGAAGATGTTTTAGGAAGTATTGAATATGCATGTAAATTTGTAAATGTAAAATTGGTAGTTGTTTTAGGGCATACATCATGTGGAGCGGTAAAAGGAGCTTGTGATAATTTAAAAGCAGGGAATTTAACAGTTTTATTAGATAAAATTAAACCGGTTATAAAAAAAACACCAACCAATAAAAATGAACAACGAAATTCAAAAAACACCAATTTTGTCAATGCAGTAGCTCTAAATAATGTAATGCATGTAAAAGATGAAATTTTATTGAAAAGTGAAATTTTAAAAGAGTTAAATAATAATAGTAGCATTGAAATTGTTACAGCAATGTACGATGTGTCAACAGGAAAAGTAGATTTTATAAAAAAATAATAAATGATGATAAAAAACAATAAATTTGGATTTAATTTTAAGCATTTCAGAGGTGATTTGTTTGGTGGTATAACAGCTGGAATTGTGGCATTACCTTTGGCACTTGCTTTTGGAGTTAGCTCCGGATTAGGACCTAGTGCAGGTCTTTATGGAGCTATATTTGTAGGTTTTTTTGCAGCTTTATTTGGTGGTACTCCTACTCAAATATCAGGTCCAACTGCACCAATGACAGCCGTAAGTATGGTTGTAATTGCCGGAATAATTGCTACTTTTGAAGGGAATGTAGCAAAAGCATTACCGGCAATATTAATTGTATTCTTACTGGCAGGATTATTTCAGATAATATTAGGTGTTTTAGGGCTGGGTAAGTATATAAAATATATCCCTTATCCTGTAGTTTCCGGATTTATGACTGCAATTGGTGTTATAATTCTAATCACTCAAATATTACCATCAGTAGGTTATTATCCTAAAGAGGATAAAGAATTTATATCTCAATTTAGAACCCAAGCCGAAGGTGCAATTGTTTCTAAAATGATTTTAGATGATTCTGATGATGGAGTATTAGTTTTAGAGGATATCAAAAAAGAAATTAATAAAATTGAACACATTACAGAAGAAGAGATTTTAAAAGAATCTAAAGCTTTGGCAACCAAAGAAGCAGGTGGAGTAATTGGAGCGATTAAGATATTACCAAGAGCATTACAATCCATTAATAAAATTGAATTGTTGCTGGCTTTAGGAACTATTTTTATTATTTATGGGTTTAAACGGATTACCGATAAAGTGCCAAGTACATTAGTTGCTTTACTCGTTATGTCCGGTATAGCAATTGGTTTTGGTCTTAATTACAGGCCAATAGCTAAAATACCAAGCGGTTTGCCAATTCCGCATTTTGAAATGTTTTCAAATTTTAAACTGAATAGTATTTCTCCATATTTTTTTACAGCTTTAACTTTAGCTCTTTTAGGAGCAATAGATTCTTTACTAACATCGGTCGTAGCAGATAATATGACTAAAACCAAGCACAATCCGAATCAAGAGTTAATTGGACAAGGAATCGGAAATTCTATTAGTTCTATTTTTGGAGGGATTCCCGGTGCAGGAGCAACAATTAGAACTGTTGTAAATATTAAAGCAGGAGGAAAAACAAAATTATCAGGAATGATTGCAAGTTTGTTACTGCTTTTTATTCTTTTAGCTTTGGGTCCAATTGCATCTAAGATACCGGCAGCTGTACTAGCAGGAATCCTAATAACAGTAGGTATTGGAGTTATGGATTATAAAGGTTTAAAAGCAATGCCATATATGCCAAAAGCTGAAGTTATTATTATGTTAGTTGTTTTAATATTATCATCAGTGTGGAATTTAGTGTATGCAGTAGGTATAGGACTGGTTATTTCATCTTTAATGTTCATGAAAAAAATGGGTGATTTAACAGCTCAAAGATCTGAAGTTAGAACTTTATACAAAGAAGAATTATGGGAAGATGAAAAGGACACTCCGGAAAGTATTTTAAAGAAAGTTTTTATAAAGCATATTAAAGGACCTTTATTCTTTGGCTCTACAAGTGATTTTCAAGAGTTGTCAAAGCAAATTCCAGATGAGGCAGAAGTTGTTATAATAAGGCTTGGGAAAATGCAATATTTAGACCAATCCGGTTTATATGCCATTGAAGATACATTAGTAGATTTAATTAATAAAGGTAAGAAAGTGTTGTTGGTAAATATTCAGGAGCAACCAAGATATATGTTAGAGCGTATCGATATTATTCCGGATTTAATACCTGAAAATCACATTTTCAATAGTTTTAATGAAGCATTAAAATGGTTGAAAGAAAATATAAATAAATAGTGATTATTTTTTAACTACACATAAAATGAAAATTTGTAAAAAGCACAACTTTATAAAGTTGTGCTTTTTTTTATCCATTCTGTCCACGAACCATCAAAGACCGCTTTTTTATTAGGCAGAATCTGCTCACTTGCCAATAGATTAATACATGCTGTAATTCCGGAGCCACAACTAAAAATAAGTTTTTTGTCTTGTTTTAAAACATCTTTAAAAATGGATTTTAACGTATTATTTGGTTTTAGAAACCCATTTTCTAAAACTTTTTGATACGGAATATTAATTGAATTTGGTATTTTTCCGCTTGGTAATTCTTTTCTTGGTTCCGGAGTTGTACCGTTAAACCTTCCTTCACTACGTGCATCTATTAAAAGAGCTTCATTTTTAAGACTATTTTTCTTTACATAATTGTAATCTACAATTAAATCGGATGTAAAATTTACACGATAATTAGAGATGGTGATTTTTTGGTTACGTGTTTTTTTTTCGGTAGGAAATCCTTTGTTAATCCAGTTTGGCAATCCTCCGTTTAAAACGGAAACTTTTTGATGTCCCATTAATCTAAAAAGCCACCAAACTCGTGGAGCAGAGTAGATGCCGTTTTCATCATAAATAACAATATGTTGGTGGTTTTTTATCCCTAATTTTTGTATTTCTTTTTCAAAAAAATCCGGTTTAGGATAGGTATTTGATAAGTTGCTTTCTTGATTTTTAAAATGGTTTAAATCAAAAAATAAGGCATTTTTAATTTGTTTGTTTTTATCTGATTTTTCACTTTTATTTACGCCTTTAAACGTTGCGTCTAAAATAATTACGTCCGGATTATTTAGATTGTCATTAAGCCAATCTGCCGTTACGATAGAACTCATTTTAGGGATTTTAAAATTCGTTTGGCTTCGTCTATGTGTTTTTCGGCATTTCGCATACTGTTAAAAATATATACAATTTTACCGTTTTTATCAATAATATAAGTAACTCTTCCGGGAATAACACCACTAAAACTAGGAACACCAAATAATTTACGTACTTTTTTATTGGTATCAGCCAAAAGTGTAAAAGGCAAATGATATTTTTCTGCAAATTCTTTATGCGAATTTACAGAATCACTACTAATACCAATAACCATGGCATCTAAATCGGTAAAATCTTGGAATTCATCTCTAAATTTACAGGCTTCTTTGGTACATCCGGGCGTATCGTCTTTTGGATAAAAATAGATAACTAAATTAGATTTTCCTATGTAGTCTTTTAGATGAAAATTTTTATCATTTTGATTTTTTAAGGTGAAATCCGGAATGGTATCACCAACTTTTAATTTGGTTTTCTGTGCAATAACAGTTTGATACGAATACACTAAAACTGCAATAAAAAGTAGAATTAAGATATATTTTTTAGGCATTTTATGAATTTAAAGTTTTCTTTATTTTTTTATTTTTAATGAGTTTAATAAATAGCATAACAACAGCAATAAACTCAATAAGTAATCCGGTTGACAACAAAGATTTCGCACTTAAACCAAAGACAGTTTGATGCATTATTTTAAAAAGAGAACCCAGAGTTACAAAAATAATTCCTATTAATAATGTGATTAAAATATGTTTATTTTTCATGATAAAAATTTTTTCTGCAAGTTATTAAAAATTTGGTAAAATGCATTGTGAACTGCAATTTTTTAACACCTCAGCATAATTTTTTATAAGAGATTTCGCTACTTTGCTATTATCCTTATGACAAGTTAGGCAAGCACCTACACGTAATATTTTTTTCTGTTCTGTAATATTAAAAGGTCTGGCATTTTTTCTGGTTGCTTTTCCGCTTTTGTTTTCTTTTAAAAGCGGTATCCAAGCATCTTTTGGAAGTCCGTCTTTATCTTTTTTATATTTGTTTATAAAAGTGAATGAGCCATTTTTTTGCAAGATTAATTCTCCTTCTCCATAGCCTATGGTTGCCGGATTTAGATGGCATGTTTTGCAATCAGCTCCCTTTTTATTTACTGTATGAGCAGAAATTGGAGCAAAAAAGCGATGAAATTCCGTTTTGCCTTTCGGTTTTTTTTGTAGGTGTAAATTCATACCGATGGCAAAACTTTGGATATTTTTTTTATCCTTTTCGGAAATAACTCCTAAAGTAGGAAAACGACTTCTAAATAAATTCCCTTTTTCTTCCCATTTACCTAAAACCCAAGATTTATCCAACAAATCGTAGCCTTCTTCATTAGGATTAAATTTGGTGTGGCAAGATATACATTGTGGACTCCAAGTTGTATGGCAAGTACTACAATTAATGTTTTTATGTGTATTTTGTGTGCAAAATTCGCTTGGCTTGGATAATGTAAAATTTTGATTACTCAGTTTGGTAATCAATTGGTATTCAGTTTCTTTCTTAATTACTTGGTACATTACTCTTCCTTTTTTGGTAAGAATGTATTGTTGCGTTGTGTCTTTTTGGCGAAGTCTTAAAATTCGTTTATCAGCTTCTTCCAAATTAGCAAATAAGGCTGTTTTTGGAGCTTTATTAAAATGGCAATCTCTGCATGATATTTTTACCGCTTGTTCTTGATGAGCATAAATGTTTCCGTCACCCATAACATCATATGTATCATGGCAATCGATACAGCTTAATCCTTTGTTGTGATGAATATCGTCTGTTTGTTTGCTAAATACGCGTTTATCTTCTAAAACTCTAAAATTTAGATTTCCATACAGAGTATCTTTGTAAATAGTTTCGTGCCAACCTTCGTAATTTGTGGCAATTCTTCCGCTACGGCTATGGCAACCAAAACAATGGTTATCGGTTATTTTTAAAGAAATTGACGGATGTATTGTCGTTAAATTTACTTTATCTGAATCGTAATATTTTTGATGTGCGATTTTTGCCTTATCGGAATAGTTTAAATGGCAAGCAAGACAGCCTCCACCACGTGATTTTTGGGTAATCGGATTTGGATGTATTTTCTCATTTCCAAGATGACAAGAAGCACATTTGTTACGCAGATGACTTTCGGCTTTGGTTGTATTTTTGAGGTGATGAATATTAAAAAGAGAATCGAGATTTTTATTTTCGCCAAAAACATGTTTATCCACGCTAATAATACCACTCATGGTATTCATTAAGGATTTTTTTATTCTAAGATCAATTCCTACATGGCATTTTGCACAGGTTTTACTTACATTTGATAAATTTCCAGGAACGACAACCATATTTTGATGTGCTTCTTCCTTCTCGAAAGCGGAATTATTTCCTAAATGGCAAGCCGTACAACTCATTTTATTTGGTGTATGTGAAGGCGAAAAACCTTTCATAACCGTGTGACAAGAGATGCAAGAACTGTTTTTTTGAATTGGAATATAAGCCGATTCTTGATGTTTTTTTCGATTAAATAGAAAAACAACAAAAGAGGCAACTATTAAAGAAAGGATAAAATAAAGTATGTAGTTTTTAAGTTTCACGTTACGAAAATACGGTTTTTGCCTATATCAAGGCATAAAAAAACCACCTATCTTTCGATAGATGGTTTTAACCTTAAATCCGCAAAAGTATTTCTACTACAAAGCCAAACTGCACGTCATTATTGGCAATGCTCATTTCTCGATACTCACCATAACAAATGCTATGTTTGCGAGTCTCAAAACTGTGCTACACCAATACTAACACGCATTTTGACTTTTCGCTACGAAAATCTTTGCAGGTTTAAGGTTTAACAAACAAAACAGTATTAACATCCTTCTTCACCACCATCGTGTGCCTTTGTGTTTTTACCTTCTACCGGCATTCCTTTTTCTTTCCATTTAAGAATACCTTTATTCAAATTGTATACTTTAAATCCTTCTTTGTCTAAAAGTTTTGTAGCTCTACCGGAACGACCTCCTGAACGGCAATAAATTAGAACAGGTACATCTTTACCCAGTTTTTCCATTTCCTCTTTAAAGTTATCTTTTTTATAATCAATATTAATTGCTCCCGGAATATGATATGCTTCATATTCTTTTGGAGTTCGAATATCTATGAGTTTACCAACTTGACCTTGAATGGCATTGTTGAAGTTTTCTACATCTAAATGATGTATATCTCCTTTAACTTCTAATGTTTTTAAAGGTTTATTTTCTGCTTTCCAAGATTTAATTCCGTGTTCTAAATTATAAATTTCATTGTAACCTAAAGCATCCATTGCATACATTGCTCTTGTAGCACGATTACCTGAGCGACAATAAATAGCAGCTGGTTTATCGTTACCAACAACTTTAGTTATGTTATCGGCAAAGTGTCTATTTTTCCAGTCCACATTAATAGCACCGTCAATATGACCTTGTGCATATTCTTTTGGCGTACGGACATCAACTAAAGTAACTTTTCCTTCTTTTACCAATTTTTCAAAATCAGTTACACCAACTTGGTGATTTTTACCAACAACAGGCTCTCCTTTTAATTGTTCTTTTTTCTCTTCAATTAATTTTTGTACTTTTTGATTGTTTTTATTATCTTCGGTAGATAATTCTTTTGAGGCAGTTTTCCACGCTTTAATCCCTCCATCTAAATCGTATATTTTTTTAAAGCCTTCAGATTGCATAATTAAAGCAGCTTTGCCACTTCTATTAGCAGAACGGCAATAAACAGCAACAGGTTTGTCTTTGTCGATCACATTGATGTAATCAGGGAAAGTTCTTTTTTTAAAATTGATGTTTACAGCACCTTTTATGTGTCCTTCGGCATATTCTTCAGGAGTTCTAACATCAACTAATTGTACATTTTTGTCTTGAATTATTTTTTCAAATTCATTAGCATCAATTTTGTTAATTTCACCTAGATTAGCAGGTTTTTCAACAGGCGTAATTTGTGCTATTTGATTGGCTTGTCTCTTTGCCAATTCACGTTTTTTAATTTCATCTGCATTTTTACACGAAGCTAATGCTAGTAGCGATATAAAAATCAGTAAACTAATTTTATTTATTGTTTTCATTTTATCTGTTATTTTTTTATAAGTTAATAATGGCACAAAATTAAAAGATTAAATTATCTTTTAATGTAACTCAAGTTACAAATAAAACTATTTAATTGTTGGAAATTTGCATCGTTAATTCAAAATAATAAATAATTTTAAACAATATAGAAATGAAAAAAATAGTATTATTTATAGCAATGGTAATTTTTAGTTTGGGTATTCATGCTCAAGATAAAAAAGAAGTAAAAGTACAATTTAAACCTACTGTTAAGATAAATGGTAGAATACAATATGATTATGAATTTTTAAAGCGTGCAGATGCAGATAATGGGTTAAATGAGAATGAGTTTAGAAGAGTGCATTTTTCTGTGGCAGGTAAGATAGCAAAAAAAATAAAATATAAAGTAGAAACTGATTTTGCTCATGGAAGTTTAGGGTTTAGAGATGTATATATAAAATATACGGCAGGTAAATATGGTAATTTTACCTTTGGTAGCCTAGCTGAGCCAACCGGTTTAGATATGCAAACAAGTAGTAAATATATGTCTTTTTATGAAAGAGCAATGCTTACTTCTATGCAAAACTTCCGTTGGGGAAGTGGTTTTCACTACGAAAATTTCGGATTGCTAGATAGTAAAGCTACTTTTCAATTAGCATTAACCAATAATGGTTCTAGCAGTGCTGGTTTTGCAGACTCTAATTTAGAGAATGGTATGAATGTAGTCGCAAGAGTTGCCGGTACTGTTTTAAATGATAAAGAAGCACATAAATTGGTGCATTTAGGTATTAACTATGCAAATCGTCCATATTCAGATTTAAAATTTAGAGCAGAGAATCATATGGGAGCAGATCAAACTTCCGGAAAATATCATTATGTGTTCCCGGGAGCTGATAATAGAACAGACTTAGGTTTAGAATTTGGTTCTACATTTGGTTCTTTATCTTTGCAAGGTGAATATAAAACACAATCTTGGGATGCTTCCGGAGCCGATTATAAAATGAGTAGTTACTATGCATTTGCAAGTTATTTCTTAACAGGAGAGCACAGACCTTATAAACACGGTGCTTTTGGTAGAGTAAAACCTAAAAATGATATTGATAACGGAGGATATGGTGCATTAGAAGTATTGGCAAGATATTCAACAATGAATGCATCTGATGATGTGGTAACAGCAAATGTAGGTTTGCCGCAAGATATTAACAATATTACTTTTGGTTTAAATTGGTACTTAAATGCACATGCAAGAGTGATGTATAATTATGTAATGACAGATGATAATGACGCTCTTGGTAATTTAAACCAACACTTGTTTAGAGTACAGTTAGACTTCTAAAAAACTAACAGCAATAGAACCTGACTAATTTTTAGTTGGGTTTTATTTTCCTTTAACAAATAAAATATTTAACAAAATGAGTAAAAATAAAATTTCATTTAAAAAATTAATTACTAATCAGTGGTCTTATGTGTACGCAGGTATTTTGTTTGCCGTAGCACAAATTATCTATATGATTGGAATTTGGTTATACAAAGCAGGAGCAGGAAAAACACCAAATCTAATGCACATTAGTGTAACTACCGATTTAGGGAGGATGTTTAGAAGTTTAGAGGTATTTATTAATAATATTTTTGGATTTTATTCTGAATTATACGGTAATTACGGTGTAGATACTAATGGAAATATTATTCCTGAAGGAGGTGTTTTTACTCCGGGAATCGGTTGGCCAATTGTAGGAATGATAATAGGAGGTTATTTAGTAACTAGAATGGAAAAAGAATTTAGAGGTTGGGCATATTATTCTAAAAAAGCATTAATTGTTTCCTTTATTGGAGGGGCATTTTTTAGTTACGGAACACGTCTTGCCGGAGGTTGTACTTTAACACATTTAATGGGAGGAATTCCGTTTATGGGAATTCGTTCTTTCGGTTCTGTTATTTTTATGGCAATGGGTGGAGCCTTAGGTTTTCTGTTTATGGAAAAAATGGGCTTAGCCAATTACTTTAAACATCAAGAAACTTTGGCTTATGTGAAAAATGCAGATAAAGGAGAGCAAGCTACTTACAAACCGGGATATAGTTGGAAGAAAAACCCAATGTTTTGGATTGCCTTATCTTTTACATTATTATTCCTATTTGCTGCACTATATGGTGCATTTTCAGGAACAGAATGGATGCAACATATTGTTGGTAACGGTAAATTAGCTGCTTTTGGTAAATCTGTTGCAGACCGTAATACGATGTTTGTAGTAATGACATTATTAGCAGGTGTTGTTGCAGGTATTGCATTATCTAAAAGTGGTTATGGTACAGAATGTTCTTTGGTTTCTTTAGAAACATCAGATGATATGACCAACAATGATGATAAATATGCTAAAATGGGTGTACCAAAAATTACGCGTACCTTAATGAGAAGTTATGCACCAATGATAGGTGTGGTTACAACTTGGGTGTTAATGTTGGTATTTATGTTAATTGCTTGGGGATTCTTTGGCGTTTCACCGGCATTAGGTAATAGTGTAAAAGCAGGTTTAACTGCCGGTAATTTCTTAGGAGGTTTATTTTTAGGATTCGGAGCAGTTACTTTGATTGGTTGTGAGATTCGTTCTTACATGCGTATTGGTATGGGATATCTTAATACTTTGGTTGGATTTATGGGATTTGCATTAGGATATTTACCTTATACCTTATTTTATAGTGCACATAAACACTTTTTGGATGCTACGGTATTATTTGGAACACATGCAGATGGCTCTCCGGGATTAATATCTACCAAAAGAGAATTATATTCTTTAATTACAGATGATCCAACAATGCAAAAAGTAATTATGTTTATTTGGATGGTGTTATTGGCCTTATTTTTAAGATATTTATTGAAAAAAGGTTCTAAGCACATTGGATTAAAACCGGTTAATATTATCCATCAAAATACAGAAGAAATACAATGGGAAATTGAAAAATTGGCAAAAGAAGGAAAACTGGATAAAAATATTGTTCCGGAACCTGTACCGCCATCAGCTTACCCGGAAGATTAAGAAGATTGATTTTAGTTAGTAGAAAGCGAGCCAAATTTAGATTTTAGATTTATCTTTGGCTCAATTTCGTAAATGTTTAACAGTAAAAAAAGTAAAATGAATTATATTATACCTTTTATAGTAGGTTATTTAGCGGCATTTATAGGTTTATTAGCACCGTCAATGCTTAATATGACCTCAGCAAGAACCAGTATTGAAAAAGGAAAGCAAGCCGGAATTAAATTTGCAGCCGGAGCTGCATCTGTAGTTTTTATTCAAGCTTTTGTTGCGGTGTTTTTTGCTAAATACTTAGTAGCACATCCGGAAGTGATTACCAAATTAAAAACTGCTGCAATTTTTGTGTTATTAGCATTATCCGTTTTCTTTTTTACACAAGCACGTAAAAAATTTAAATCAGAAGGAAAACAAAAACAAGGTAACGATTTTATTATTGGATTAGGGATGTCTAGTCTTAATATGTTGGCAGTTCCGTTTTATTTGGCAATGGCAACTTTAGCGGAAAGTAAAGGTTGGATGCAAATTGAAATGCCATATTCGGTTATTTATGTTGTAGGAGCCGTACTAGGTGCATTTTCACTTTTTGCCACATATGCTACTTTTGCCGATATTATTGCAAAAAAAGCACAATTCATTGCTAAAAATATTAATTATATTTTAAGTGCGTTGTTTATAATTTTAGCATTAGCAACAGCATATCAAGTATTTTTACAGTAGTTTTTTATATGATACTGTTACCTAAGTTAACTTAGGTAACAGTACTTTTATCCTTAAAATCATTTATTATGGAACCAGAAAGAGAAAAAGATTGGGAAATAATTTTTAATCCTGATGCACCAAAAAGAAAAAAACGGTTACCTGTTCCGGAACCGGTAGATCGAGAAATAAAAATTGATTCCGATAAAATATTGATGAGTGTTACAGATACCAGAGGTGTTATTGAGTTTTGTAATGAAGATTTTGTAGAAATCTCCGGATATGAAGAATACGAATTGGTAGGTTCCGGTCATAATATCGTTCGCCATCCGGAAATGCCAAGAGTACTTTTCAAAATTTTATGGGAACGCATTCAGAACAAACAAAATATATTGGCAATTGTTAAAAATATGGCAAAAACCGGAAGGTACTATTGGGTATATACCGATTTCGTGATAAAGGAAGATGAAAATGGTAACATTATCGGTTATAAAGCTTTTAGAAAACCGGCACCTAAAAAAGCGATAGAGACAATGATTCCTATTTACAAAAAATTAAAAGCTATTGAAGAGGAAAATGATATGGAATTTGCTCAGAAATATTTAGAAGGTTATTTAGATAATTTAGGAACAACTTATGATGAATTTGTTGAAAATTTAATTATAGAAAATGTAGACCATAAAGGAGAAAAACTTCAAGACAGTACTAACAATAACAATAAAGAAAAATTACAATCTAAAAAAGAACGGAAATCCTTTTTTAAACGAATTTTCGGATATTAATTTATCCTTCAATTTGTTTAGAGAAAGATATTATTTTACCTTTGTAATTAATTCGTATATTCGCGTCTAAACTTTTATTTAACTATGACTAACGCTATTATTAAAAATTTAGAAAGAGGAGTTACACTACTAAACTCTATTTCTGATGAGCAATACAGCAATACATCTATTGCTCCTTATTATTCTAGTATTGGCGGACATATGCGTCATATTTTAGATGTGTTTGATTGTATTTTTGAAGGATTAAACGATAAAAAAGTAGATTTAACTGCTCGAAAAAGAAATGAATTAGCTGAAACTAAAACTACTGTTGGATTAGCATATTTTAATCAAATAATAGAAAAATTGAAATCTTTAAACCATATAGATTTTAATCAATTAGTACAAGTTTCCGATGATTTAGGATTGGGTATGGTAACGGTAAATTATACTTTGGCATCTGCTTTAATCCAAGCACATAGTCATGCAATTCATCATTTTGCAAGTATTGGTTATATCATCTCACAGTTAGGTATTGAATTACCTGATGCCGATTTCGGGTATAATCCTACAACACCTAAAAATCAAGAATTAAACGTTTAATTTACACTATTTAATTGTTTTAGTTTTTTAGCATATTTTCTAAGATATACCATTTCCTTTACATAAGTTTTTAATTTAGGATTTTTTAATCCTAAAATAGATTTATTTAGGTTTGCAATCTTGGTAATCACCTCCCAATTTGCTTTAATTTCTTTTATTGCTTTTAGATAACTTGCATTTTTTGCCGATGCATCATAAATATGTGTTGGTTCAGCAATAATACCATTTATTTCTAAAATTTTAAATTTTTTTGCTTGTAATAAGTCTTCAAAAGATTGGTATTTAATATCTAATCTTCCAAAATACCAACCTTTAATTTCTTGGTTTATTTTATCGAAAGTTTGTTCCAATTCCTTTGTGATTAAATGATTTCCATTTAAAAATTGTGTGCCTTTAGAATGATTTCCTATAACGGTTAAAACTATTTTTTCACCTTGATTGATGACTTTGTCCATTCGGTTTTTATGTAAGTTTTTTAATAAATCATAATATAAAAAAGCACGTGAATCTTGTAAGATTAATTCCGATAAGGTTGATTTTCCATCTCCGGTAACGGTTAAAAATTTTTTTAGTGTTATGGAAGTGATTTTCCCTTCCTTTTTATTTGGTAAGCGATAATAAAAAACACCACATTCATTTGGTAAAGAAATAAATTCTTGTAAAATAATATTGATGGAATTATTTTTATCTAAATATGTTTTTAATTCGTTTTTTGAATTGATTTTTTTTACCAAATAACCTCTAAAACCCAAATCAGGCTTAGCAATAATAGGAAATGAAATAGTCGCTTTTTTCATTTTATACATTGCTTCCGATAAGGATGAATTTTTAGGTAGTAAAACGGATTTGGGTTTGTACGCTTCCGGAATCAATTGCAACGTTTTAAATTTTGATTCAGTTCCGTTACCGGAATAATGCATTGACGGATTGGTATTTAAAAAAAAGGTAAAACTTTTGTTTTTTAGTGTTTGATATAAAAAATAGGGTAGTAGTGGAGCATAAAACATAAAAGTTGGCCAATGCTCCCATTGTGTTAATTTAGTAAGTGAACGTTTAAGGTGCATTTTTTTATTTTTCAAAAAGATGGTCTAATAAATTTTTGATGCCTAAATACATTAATCCGATACTCGTAAGAGCTACAAGAGCTCCTATAATCACTAAAATAATGCCTAATATATTTGCGTCTCTACCAATTGCTTTAAAGCCAAGGAACATAAGAAAAGGAGCCAAGAATAGTAAAGGCAATGTAATTGCCATAAATTTGATGCCTTTCCGTAATTTCAGTTTTTCGTTGTTCATAAAATTATTTTATTTTTGTAGCAGTTCCTTTTTGAACATATTTATTGCCTTTGTAATGTGCCTTAAAGGTATAAGAATTTCCGTGAATTCCGGTTATTTTTACCACAAAATCAATACTATCCAAACTGGTCTTTGGATGTTTTTGTTTTAAAATATATTCAAAATCCGATTTCCAACTAATGTAAAAAGTGTCTTTTTTATTGTTATAAGTTTCTACTTGTATACTGTCATTTCTGGTGGCAACCGAAGAAACATCACTATTGTTTAATGTGGTTTTAAATGTTCCTGTTTTTAATTCTTGTGGTGTAAGCGGTTTTTCGTTTTTACAAGAAAGAAAAAAAATCGTTGTTAAAAGTATAAATAATATTCGCATAAAAAAGATATCTTTGATGCAACAAATTTACTATAAATGAATGTAGAATTTAGAATAATTCCGAAAAAAAACATTTTAGAAATAATGCCTCTTTTAAAATTGTTAAATACTAAAACACCTCCGGATTTACTACAGAAACGTGTTTTGGAAATGGCAGAGCAAAATTACGAGTGTGCCGGAATGTACTTAGATAATTCGTTAATTGGTATTTGTGGTATTTGGTACATGACAAGACATTATATAGGTAAATCATCTGAATTAGATCAAGTAATTATCCATCCGGATTTACAAAGTAAAGGTTATGGAAAAGCTTTTATACATTGGATTTTTACTTATTTAAAATCACAAAATATCGAAGCCTGTGAATTAAATGCTTATATTGAGAACAAAAAATCACATGTTTTTTACGAACGCGAAGGTTTTCAAAAAAAAGGGTATCATTTTGTGAAAATTTTACGTGAAGATGCCGATTTTTATTAGAATAAGTTCAGTAATACGGGTTAAAAATTCCGGTATTTTTTAGAGATTTCAAAAACGGTTTCAAATATTTTCTCTTCAATTTCATTAAACTCTACTTTTCTACGTTGCATTACTATTTTGGCAACTTCCTTTGCTTTATTGAGGTTATATTCTTTAAAACCTGCATTTCCGCCCCAAGCGAAAGAAGGAATAAAATTTCTTGGGAAATTACCACCATAAATGTTTGCACTTACACCAACCACAGTTCCGGTATTAAACATGGTATTGATACCACATTTAGAATGATCGCCAAAAATTAATCCGCAAAATTGTAAACCGGTTTTTATAAAACGTTCTTTGGTATAATTCCATAATTTTACTTCGGCATAATTATTTTTAAGGTTTGAGTTGTTGGAATCGGCTCCAAGATTACACCATTCACCAATAACGGAATTACCTAAAAATCCGTCATGAGCCTTATTTGCATAACCGAAGAATACGGTGTTATTTACCTCACCACCAACTTTACAATGCGGTCCGATTGTTGTTCCGCCATAAATTTTTGCTCCCATTTTTAAGGTGCTGTTATCGCATAAAGCAAATGGACCTCTTACCAAAGCTCCTTCCATAATTTCGGTGTTTTTTCCAATATAAATAGGGCCATTACTTGCATTTAATGAGCTAAAATGTACCGTAGCACCTTCTTCAATAAAGATGTTTTCTTTGTTTATTGCATTAATATGCGAAGGAATTTCGGCACTTTCACGATTTTTTGTTATCAAATCAAAATCTGCTTGGATAGCAATAGCATTATACGAAAAAATATCCCAAGTATTTTTAATTTGGATGAAATGATCGTTTATCTCATAAATGGTATATAAATCAAAATTAACTTCTTTTTGGCTATTTGTAGTGAAAAAAGCTACAATTTCATCAGCTTTAAAAATGGCTTCATTTTCTTTTAAACTTTTTATTTGTTCTACTATTTTCTCGGTAGGTAAAAAGGAAGCGTTAATCATAATATTTTGTTCCATTTCTACCATAGGATATTTTTCTTGTAAATATTCTTCCGTTAAAGTAGTCGTAGTAAAACCTAATAGTTTTTCCCATTTTTCACGAATGGTTAAAATACCAATTCTAATTTCGCAAACCGGTCTGGTATAGGTTAGTGGCAGCAAATTATCGCGATGTTCGCCATCAAATAAAATGTAATTCATTTTGTTTTGTTTTAGAATGGTAAAAATAAGGAAGATTTTTTAAGTTTGGTATTATTTTAAATGCTTATTTTTGTTTTTATGAAAATAAAATTTAGTGTTTTTTTAGTTTTTTTTATGGTTTTGTTTTCGTGTAAAAAAAATAAACAAATAAGCCAGTTAAGCGATGGGAATATTATTTTGTTTCAGAAAGGTTTTTTACGTGTACTTAAAACAGCAAAGGACTCTACTTCTTATTTTATAAAGCAACAGAATAAATTAGTTTCAACTAAGACAGTAGATTCTTTAAAACAAGAATATTTATATCAGAATGGTGTTTATCAATATAAAATTCTAAATAATATAGATTCCGCTTTTTATTTTTTTGAAAAAGCAATTAAATTGTCTAAAGACAGTTTAACTAATAAAAGAGAGTTAAATTATTATTATAATTTGGCTAAGTATTATTATGCACAAAATAAAATCGAAGATGCTCTTTATACTTTAAACCGTTTTAAAAGGATACTTAATAAAAATAGAGATCTACATGCTTTGGGATATATCTATAATTTAAAGGCTAAAATTTTTGAGGGTATAGGTGCTATTGATAGTGTTTATGCTGTAAATAATAAAACGATTTCTGTATTTAAAAATTTAAAAGATGAACGAAATGCAATAATATCAAGTATTAGTAAGGCCAATTATTTAAATTATTTACATAATAATCAAAAAGCCAATAAATTGTTAGATAGTTTATATAATTTAAGGATTAAAGATAACTATTTGGTATTTTTGATAAATAAGGCTTTTGGCGATTTTAATTATGATTTAAAAAAATATGAAAAAGCCAGTTATTTTTATTTAAAGGCATATGAAAAAATTGGGGAGAAGACAGACAAAGATAAAAAAGAATATGGCATTTTAGCACTAAACAAGTATTATGCTAGTTTACTTTATAATAAAGATTTAAATTCTTTTCCTAATTACATAGATTCGGTACAGGATGTTTCTGTTTCACTATATGTATTTAAAGAATTTTTAAAGAATAAAATCCATTACTCATATCTTAAAAGGGATAATTTCGATTCTATTGAAAAAGATTTAGATTCTTTTTATATTTTTCTATTAAAAGATGCCAATAAACGTAAAAAAGCAAAATTTACAGCACTGGAAAAAGCCAATAAAAAGGAAAAAGAACTATTGGTAAAAAAACAAAAAATGGAGTTAAAAAATAGTGAATTAAAACAGAGACAAATAATATTATTTGGAGCTGTAAGTGTTTTGTTGTTGACTTTTTTAGTATTGCTTTTATGGTTACAAAAGAGAAAATTAAAACATAGCAGAGATGTATTATTAATGCAACAAAGGTTGTTTCGTTCACAAATGAATCCGCATTTTACCTCAAATGTCCTTTCTGCTTTACAAAATTTAGTAAAAGAAGATGTTGATAAAACAGTATTGTATATTAATAAATTTTCAAGATTATTGCGTATCATTTTTAATAACTCTACTAAAGATTTTGTTGTTTTAGAAGATGAATTGGAAGCATTGGTTAAATATATACAATTGCAACAATTTCGTTTTCAAGACATATTTGATTTCAAGTTAGATATCGATAAGAAAATAGAAACAGATAGTGTTAAGATTCCGCCTATGTTAATTCAGCCTTTTGTAGAAAATGCCATTATACATGGTTTTAAGTCACTAAAAAGAAAAGGGGTTATTAAAATTGAATTAAAATTAGTAGATGATAATTATTTATTTTGTACCATCACTGATAATGGGAAGGGAATTATAGAAACAGACAGTGAAAAAATGAGTTCGACAAAATTGTTAAAACGATTAATTTACAAATTAACAGCTGAATCTGTAAAAATTATTAATAAAAATAACAAAGGTGTGATTGTTAGTTTTAAAATTCCTTATATATTTGAAATATGATAAAAACAGTAATTATTGATGATGAGTTGCATATAAGAAATGCTGTTAGAAATAAATTGATAAAGTATTTTAAAAAACAACTTCTAATTGTTGGAGAGGCAGATGGCGTTAAAACAGGTGTTACTTTGATCAATACTTTACAGCCAGATCTATTGTTGTTAGATATTGAATTATCTGACGGTACTTCCTTCGATTTATTAAAAGAAGTATCCTTAGTCAATTGTAAAATAATTTTTATTACCGGTTTTAATGAGCATGCTATTAAAGCAATTCGTTTAGGGGCAATAGATTATCTTTTAAAACCAATTAATGACTTTGAATTTAAGGACGCTATTTCAAAAGTATTAAAAACGGAAACCCCCAAGATTAAAGAACAAATAAAAATTTCTGACGATTTTTATTATAAAAACACCAAAAACAGAATTGTTTTAAAGACTTTGGAGGCATATCACATTGTTGATGAAGATAAGATATTGTATTGTAAATCCGATGGAAATTATACAACTTTTTACATACAAGATAAAAAACCGATTGTAATATCAAAACCACTTAAAAAAGCAAAGGAGCTATTATCTGAAGAACTTTTTATACGACCGCATCAGTCTTATTTGGTTAATGTAAATTTTATAGAAAAATACCTTCCAGAAGGGTACTTAATTATTAGTGACACCACTATTCCGGTTGCTAGTAGAAGAAAGGATTTGGTTGTTAACAGACTTTCAAATATGAAATAAAAGCACTAACATATGAAGTAATAAACTTTGTTTATGAATCCATATTTTTTTTATCCAAAAAATACATCTAATTATGTTGTTAAATTTGTAATATTATGAGACTTCCTGTAAAATTTTTATTTTTTTCCATTATTTTTATTATATCATCATGTGTAAATAACGGTGATGAATTTAACGATCGTAAACCGGTGAATAATCAACTTAACGAAAAGAATGATATGTACGAAAGAAATACTTCCACGCAAAGTATTTCAGTTTTAAAAATTCGCTTGTACAGTTATATTACGGGTAAAATTCTTGTTAGTAATAATCTTGTTAGAGATGTTTTTAGAAGTGTTGCCTCTAATAATAATGGAATTATCAATTTGAGTCAGGAGCTACAGACTGGAATTATTAATAATTCTTTTTTAATTGAGGCTCAAAGAATTCGAAGTGTGTTGAGACTTAATTTAGGTTTTGATGATAGTCCTTTGTTGAGAGGTCCAGGTTTAGGGATTATAGAAAATTTAGATCCACCTATTGATGACTCAGTTAACAATCCATCAGAATTATATAACCAATGGATGCAACAATTGGCCGTGGTAGAAGGTGTTATAGATGAATTACAATCTAATTTATATGAAGATTGTATTGAAATATATGTAAAGAGACCCTTTACAAAAATAAAACACTTACCGGAATTATCATTAACAACACAATTGTATGTGGCACCACATCCACTAAATAATGATAATTTTGTAAAGGGATATTTATTTACCTATAATATTAACGGAGAAGGAGGAAGTAGCATAACAATCAATCCGGATTTTTTGTTATTCCATCCGCATGATGTTATAATTGTAAGACCGGTAAGAAATCAAATATGTTCTTATTCAGATATATATGTAACTGATTTTACGGATTTTTTAAACAATTAAAAAAAACAAATTTGAACTAATAAACTGCAAAAATGAATTTGCAGTTTTTTTTTGTATTAAAATTAAGCAAATTGCAGTAATTAAAAATGTTAAAAATGCAAAATAGCTTATATTTTATTTTAGAAAGACTATTGCAAAAAAATAGTTTCTCATTTGATAAACAGGAGTTGGAATTACAATTAAAGAGCCATCCATCTTACCCTAGTTTACACGCTATTACAGGTGTATTAGATCATTTTGGTTTTGATAATTTGGCATTAGATGTGCCACAAACCAAAGACGTTTTAAAACAATTGCCCAAATCATTTATAGCACATCTTAAAAATGATAATTCTGATGAATTGGTTTTGGTCGAGAAACGGCATGAAAAAATAAAATTTACCTTTACAGATGGAAATAATAAAATGGTTTCCGTAGATAAGTTTTTAAATGATTGGTCAGGTATTCTTGTAGCAACAGAACCTGGAGAATCACAAATAGACAGCAAAACAAATCATCTTGTAGATCGTGTATTATTTTTTAGTCTGATATTAATGAGTTTTTTTCCGGTGTTAATTAAAAGACCGGTTTTCCAATATGGTTTGTTGGAAATTTTTTTTTCTATATTAGGTGTGGGTGTTAGTTATTTATTGGTTAAACATGAGATTGGTTTAAAATCTGCAACAACCGATAAAATTTGTGGAGCAACCAAAAAGACAAGTTGTGATGCCGTATTACAATCAAAAGGATCAAGAATTTTCGGATTTTTCAAATTAAGTGATTTAAGTTTTGTCTATTTTATAACTATAGCAGTTGCTTGGTATTTTTCTTATTTGTTTTTAAGTAGTCAAAATAGTTTTTTACAAATAATATCTTTGTTGGGATTACCAATGGTTGTATATTCTATTTACTACCAAGCAGTACAAGTAAAAAAATGGTGTCCTTTGTGTTTGTTTACTGCTATGATTTTAGTATTACAAGCATTGCTTACACTATTTAATACATCTTTTGATTTTTATTTAAATTCAAAAGATTTTTTTATGGTTTTTGGTATTGCAATTACAGTATTCTTTTTGTATAGAACAATAAAAAGCATAATAAAAAATAATATAGAACTTAAAAAAGAACAAATAGTATCATTTAAATTTAAACGTAATCCGTCCATTTTTATTTCTTTATTAATTAAAAGTCAAATATTAGAAACAAATATTAATAAAGTCTCTGAAATAATATTTGGTAATCCTCAAGCTAAAAATGAAATTATTTTGGTTACCAATCCTTTATGTGGTTTTTGTAAAGATAAACACCAGGCATTAGAAAATTTATTAAAAAACAATTCCGATGAATTTAAAGCTGTAATTCGTTTTAATATAAATATAGAGGATAAAATGAATACGGCTTATATTATCTCTAATATTTTAATGAATTTATATCATAAAGATAAAGAAAAATGTAAAGAAGCAATACATCAAATTTATACAGATGGTGTAGATGTCAAGAAATGGTTAAGTACGTATTCTGTTTGTAATAAAGTAAATTATAATGAAGTGTTGGAAGCAGAAAAAAAATGGTGCCTTAAAAACCAGATTAATTTTACACCTGCTATTTATATAAACGGTCGCGAATTTCCTAAAGAATACGAATTAACGGATTTAGCTCTTTTTATAGAAGAATTAGAAAATGTAAGTAATATTTTGGATAATAATAATTTTAACAAAAAAATACAAGAAAATAGTATACGTAATTAAAAATATATCTTTTCGCGAAAGATTAGACAGAAACTTAGACTGTCTTAAAATGCTCTAAGTATATTATTAATTTTAAAATTTCAAAAAAATGAAAAATTTAAAAAAATTAGGTAAAAAATTAAATGTAAAAAAACTAAAATCTATTAAAGGAGGGTTTCCTTTATCGATTGCAGATACATGTAAACATAATAGTATGGTATGGTGTAATTCTATGGAAAGTTGTGTGAGTACAAAAGAATATGAGATGTATTGTCATTAATTCATTTTCAAAGTTGGTGTTACCACCAACTTTGATTTTTGTATGTTTATATTATTGCATAATAGTAATAAAAACTATTCAATGAAATATTTTTTTGGAGAAAGATTAGACAGAAAGTTAGACTTTCTTAAAATATTCTAAGTATATTATTAATTTTAAATTTTAACAAAATGAAAAGTTTAAAAAAATTAGGTAAAGTTCTAAATAAACAAGAACAAAAAAGTATTAGAGGAGGAGTTTTGGAAAAAAATAGATCATTCTGCCCATCGGGATTTAAATATTGCGAATTAGCAGGATTTTGTCAACCTAAAAAAATGCCCTGTCCTATTTAATATAGGAATTTTTATATAAATTATATCTTTTCGCGAAAGATTAGACAGAAACTTAGACTGTCTTAAAATGCTCTAAGTATATTATTAATTTTAAAATTTCAAAAAAATGAAAAATTTAAAAAAATTAGGTAAAGTTCTAGGTAAGCAAGAACAAAAAAGTGTTAATGGTGGTAAAAGAAAATGCCATATAGAATTAATTCAATGTACAACAAATTTTGATTGTGGAGGATGTACTTGTTTATATGATAATTTAAATCATTTAGGCTATTGTATTTAAAATTTATTCTTTTCAAAGTTGGTGGTAATAACACCAACTTTGATTTTTAATCTTTAATTTTCGATATTAACTTATTATATTTAAACATAATTGAAAAAAAACTTTCCAACATATTACCAAACAGAATCCAAGGACTGTGGTCCAACCTGTATAAAAATAATTTCTAAATTTTATGGCAAACAATTAAGTATAGAGCAGTTAAGACAATTAAGTGAAACAACCCGTGAAGGAAGTAGTTTATTAGGTTTAAGTGAGGCTTTTGAAAAAATAGGTTTTAGAAGCATTGGTTTGCAAACGAGTCTGGAAAAACTTTATGAAGTACCTTTACCTTGTGTTTTACATTGGAACAAACAACATTATGTCGTGTTGTATAAAATGTCCAAAGAAAAAAAAGAGAATAAATTAGTTTCTACATTTTATAAATTAATTCCTTTTAAAAAAGGAAAGACAGATAAATACTACATTAGTGATCCTGCTCACGGTTTAATAGCATTTACAAAAACAGAATTTTTAAAATCTTGGATAGGTAATAATGCCAACGAAAAAACAGAAGAAGGGATTGTACTTATTGTAGAACCTACCCCAAAATTTTATAATGAAAATCTAGAGATAGAACAACAAGAGGCGTTTGGCTTTAAATTTATTTCAAAATACTTAATTAAATACAAGCGTTTTGTAATTCAATTAATTATTGGTTTATTGGCAGGAAGCCTTTTAAACTTAATTACGCCGTTTTTAACACAAAGTATTGTAGATGTTGGTATAAAAAATCAAGATATTAATTTTATTTATTTGATTTTAATCGCACAACTTATGTTATTTGTAGGTAAGACAGCTCTTGAAATTATTAAAAGTTGGATTACATTGCATCTAAGTACACGTATTAATATTTCATTAATTTCCGATTTTTTTATCAAATTAATGAATTTACCGATTTCTTATTTTGACACAAAAATGACCGGTGATATTTTACAGCGAATAGGTGACCATAAGCGTATAGAAAGTTTGCTAACAACATCTTCTTTAAGTACAATTTTTTCTTTTATAAATTTAATCATTTTTAGTTTTGTCTTAATGTATTATAGTCCTTTGATATTTATCGTTTTTTTGATTGGTAGTATATTATATTTTTCTTGGGTACTGTTTTTTTTTAAAAGAAGAAAAACTTTAGATTATAAGCGTTTTTCACAAATGAGCCAAGAATCCAGTAAAGAAATTGAACTTATTAACGGTATGCAAGAAATTAAATTACATAATGCAGAAAGACAAATGCGATGGAGTTGGGAATTTACTCAAGCAAGAATTTTTAAAATAAGTATGAAAAGTTTGGCATTAGAACAAACCCAAACCGTAGGTTCACAATTTATAAATCAGCTAAAGAATATTATTATTTCGGTTTTATCTGCTAAATTAGTGATAGACGGACAAATAACTTTAGGGATGATGATGGCAATAAGTTATATTGTTGGGCAATTAGATGCACCGGTAACACAAATGATTAGTTTTATGCGTAATTTACAAGATGCTAAAATATCTATCGAAAGATTAGCGGAAATACATAATAAGCCTAATGAAGAAAATAGAGAAGAACAAAAAATTATAAACATACCAAAAAAAGATTTTATTTTAAAAAATGTAACGTTTAGGTATATCGGCGGTTTAGAACCGGTAATAAAAGGATTATATATGAAAATTCCAACTAATAAAGTTACAGCAATTGTAGGAACAAGTGGAAGCGGTAAAACAACATTAATGAAATTGCTTTTAAAATTTTATGATTTGGAAAAAGGAGATATTTTTATAGGAAATTATAATTTGAGCAATGTTTCACAAAGAGCTTGGCGTAACCATTGTGGTGTCGTAATGCAAGAAGGATATATTTTTAATGATACTATAGCCAAAAACATTGCTGTTGGCGAAGAATTTGTCGATACCAAGAAATTGGAACATGCAGTAAAGGTAGCTAATATTCGAGAGTTTATAGAAGATCTTCCTTTAAATTATAATACGAAAATAGGTACAGAAGGTATTGGTTTGAGTACCGGACAAAAACAACGTTTGTTAATAGCAAGAGCTGTATATAAAAATCCAAAAATATTATTTTTTGATGAAGCAACCAGTGCTTTAGATGCAAATAATGAAAAAATTATTATGGAAAATTTGAATGCTTTTTTTAAAGATAAAACTGTAGTTGTCATTGCTCATAGATTAAGTACGGTAAAAAATGCCGATCAAATAGTGGTTTTAGAAAAGGGTGAAATCGTAGAAAAAGGAAATCATAATGAACTGGTTAAATTAAAAGGAAAATATTTTGAATTGGTTAAAAATCAATTAGAATTAGGAAGTTAAAAAAATGTAACCCAAATTAAGGTTGTAATTAAATAAAAGAAATAAAACAATTAATATCTTATCGATTTTAAAATGCCTGAAAATATAAATATACGTTCCGAAGAAGTTCAAGAAATCTTAACAGCTGTTCCAAATTGGATGATTAGATGGGGAAATACATTAATTTTAATATTTATTTTTTTGTTTTTATTGATGTCTTATTTTATTAAATATCCCGATATTATTCCAACTCAAATTATAGTTACTACAAAAAATCCACCTGAAAAAATCTATGCAAGATCCTCCGGTAAATTTGATGCTTTTTTTGTAAAAGATACAGTTTCGATAAAAGCCTACCAACCATTAGCAATTATAGAAAACACGGCAAAATACCAGGATGTTTTATTTTTAAAAAACATAATAGATACTTTAAAAACCGATTATACTAATTTTAATTTTCCTATTGAAAAAATGCCTTTACTATTTTTAGGTGATATTGAATCTGCATATGCAATTTTCGAATCAAACTATACAAATTATTATTTATATAAAAAACTACAACCTTTTAATAATGATTTATCTGCTAATAAATTATCTGTAAATGAAACGAAAAGTAGATTACAAATTATGATTCACCAAAAACAAATTTACAAAAAGGAAATAGCATTAAAAGAAAGAGATTTAAAGCGAAATAGAAATTTATTTAATAAAGGTATTTTATCTAAAAGAGAAATGGAACAAAAAGAATTAGCTTTTTTAAGAGAACAACGATCCTATCAAAGTTTACAATCCTCAATTTCCAATTTAAGAGAAGGAATAAGTAACTCTAACCGTTCATTAAGAGGAAATGAAATAAAACGAATCCAAGAAGAAAATAGAATGCTTAAACAAGTTATTCAATCATATAACCAACTAAAAAAATCGATAAAAGACTGGGAAATGCGTTATGTTTTGCAAAGTACAATAGATGGTGAAGTTTCTCTTTTAGAAGTTTATAATGAAAGACAAACTGTACGTCAAGGCGATTTAATTTTTACTGTTATACCAAATAAATTTGGTGGATTTATTGGTAAAATAAAGGCACCCATTCATAATTCTGGAAAATTAAAAATAGGACAGCGAGTTAATATTAAATTGGCAAATTATCCAAGTGAAGAGTTTGGTATGTTACAAGGTAAAATTGAAAAAATATCTTTAACAGCCGATAAAAATGGTAATTATTTGGTAGATGTTTCTTTTCCACATAGTTTAACTACTACTTATAACAAAAAACTAAAATTTAAGCAAGAGATGCAGGGTTCTGCTGAAATTATAACAGAAGATTTACGTTTAATTAATCGATTTTTTAATCAACTTCATAGTCTTATTGATAGATGATTTTTTCGAATATGAATTAAAACAAGGAGAATATGAATAGACGATCTTCTATAAAATAAAAACTGTTTACTTTTGAATAATATCCATAGATTTTATGTTTTATAGAAATATAAATAGTTGTTAAAAAATGCTATGAAAAAAGCCATCCGAAAGGATGGTTTTTTATTTTTATTATTTTAAAATATTTATTTTATCCAAAATCTTCAAAGCTCTATTGCGATAGCCAATACTTTCTTTATGTAAATTATTTTCTAAGATAATTTTAAGTTCTTTGTGTATCCAAAATTGGTCTTTACCAAATAAAAATATGGTTTGCATGGTGTAAACTTTTATTGCAATTTTATGTTCGGAAAGCATCCAATCAAAACCGGTTTCTATTATCTGTTTAATATTGGTTTTATATTTTTCCTTTTCAAGTGGGTTTTTATCTAAATATAAAGCAAATAGTATAATACCCTCATTTATTGAGACCATTGTTAGTTGATTTATAATTGAATTTTAGGCTGCATTTAGATATTTTTCAATTGGTTTTTTACGATTAATTCCTTGATGAGCTTTACGATTATATTTATA
>Ga0256840_1000098_pt1 | contig 73439 bp, 75 predicted proteins | sample 355202metaG_FD_185969 | JGI IMG/M metagenome (GOLD analysis project Ga0256840, IMG submission 185969) | Hydrothermal vent microbial communities from Mid Atlantic Ridge, Atlantic Ocean - 355-202 | ecosystem: Environmental > Aquatic > Marine > Hydrothermal vents | place: Atlantic Ocean: Mid... | reverse complement strand
TTCACTTTTGTTATTACTTGGGAACAAAAGTATTCTTTTTATTTAGCACTTATAAATTTATTTACTTTTTTTAATACTTTTCTGATATAATGCAACAAGATTTTAATTTTAAGGTAATGTAATATGAAAAGTATCATTCTCTCGAGTGCGCTAATTGCACTGTTGGCTTTTAGCGGATGTAGTTCTAAAGATCCAGTTATTGATGAAACTAAACAAGAAGTAGTAGAAAAAGATTCTGCGGAAACTGAAGCAGTAGAAACAGAGGTTGTGGAAACTGATACTACAACAGTAACAGATGAAAATGGAATTATGAGTACTGATAGTAATGAAAAAAGTATGCTTTCTGTAGAAAAAGAGATGATAACGATATATTTTGATTATGATAAGTTTGCAATTCGTGCTGATATGATCGATAACATATCTATTGATGCAGAAATTGCAAATAAAGAAGCAAGTGAGTTTATTATCAAGCTTGAGGGTAACTGTGATGAATGGGGTAGTGATGAGTATAACTTTGCTTTAGGACTAAAAAGAGCGAACACAGTTAAAAATGCAATGGTTGCAGAGGGTGTTGCAGCAAGTAGAATTACAATGGTCAGCTTCGGTGAGAGTAATCCAACATGTAATGAAAAAACACGAGAATGTTGGGCGAAAAATCGTCGCGTTGACTTCAAACTTCTCCCTTAGTATATGAACCGCAGTTTTTTAGTTGCTATATTTGTAGCTATATTTCCTCTTACTTTAATTTCAAGTGAGCCATCAGCATTTGGTGCTGGTGATCTCTCAAGTCCTCAGCCTTATGGCTTAACAACAAGTGAAGAGATTCTTTTACAAAACAAACAGAAACTTCATAAAGTTGTTGTAAAAAGCAATAACCAAGCAAACGAAGTTGATTCATTAAGAGAGAGAATTGATGGGCTTCAAAGTATAATCGAGAGTTTAAGTGAAAAATCGCAAAAAAATAAAAAAAACATAGCTGCATTAGAACAAAGTAACCTTACTAAGCTAAAAAATAGTGACGAATATGAAAAAAGATTAAGTGAAATTTCGCAACTCAATAGTGATCTTAGTAAGAAAAATTTAGAAAATTTAAAGAAACTAAAATTAGTTATTACTGAGTTATCAGTAGTGATTGATACTATAAATGCAACATACATCACTAAAGATGAATTCAATGCTTTAGTAAACGATGTGAATAACTTTAAAGAGTTAGTTTCAAAAGAGCTGAAAAACAATGCTACACCTAAAAAATCAGAATTTGAAAATATGTCAAATGGTGATATTGCTACAAAAGCAAGAGCTTTGTATGACAAAAAACATTATACGAAGGCTATAGAATACTATTTATATTTGATAGAAAAAAAATACAAGCCAGCTCGGGCACACTATATGATAGGTGAAATGAAATACTATAGAAAAAATTATGCGGATGCTATAGCGTATTTTAAAAAGAGTGCATCATTATATTCGAAAGCTTCATACATGCCAATACTAATGTTGCATACTGCAGTAGCTATGGAGAAAACTGGCGACAAAAAGAATGCAAAAGCTTTTTATAAAGGTATAGTCTCAAAATATCCTGATAGCAAATATGCAAAAGAAGCTAAAAAATATCTTAGCTTAATTGAGTAAAGAGTGAATATATTTCAGCAATATCATATATTTTTATGATAAAATTCAAAAAAATCAAATAGTGAAGGTTAATTAAATGGCGATAGAAGCAAATCAAATTGTATCAATAGAGTATGAAGTGCGTGATGGAGACACTGTAGTTGACAGTAATGTAGGTGGAGCACCTTTAGTATTTATGTTTGGAAAAGGTCAAATTATCCCTGGTTTAGAAAATGGTATAGTAAACATGGCTATAGGTGAAAAAGGTGATATTCTTGTAAAACCTGAAGATGCTTATGGTACTTACAATGCTGATGCAAAACAAGAGGTGCCAAAAGATCAGTTCGCTGGAATTGATTTAGAAGTTGGTATGACTTTATATGGTCAAGGTGAAGATGGCGGAACTGTTCAAGTTACTGTAAAAGAGATTGGTGATGAGAATGTTATTATTGATTTTAACCACCCTTTAGCAGGCAAAGATTTAATGTTTAGTGTAACTGTTAATAATGTAAGAGATGCATCTGCCGAAGAGGCAATGACTGGTATTCCTGCCGAAAATAAGCAAGATGATGATGGTTGTTGTGGCACAGGTGGTGGCAGCGGTTGTGGATGCCACTAATTTTATAACTGCTTCGGATGCTTCAAAAGAAGCATTCAAAACAGCTACTCTTTTGAAAACTCTGAATGTTAACTCTCTTATCATGGGTGAAGTTGGTGTTGGTAAAAAGAGTCTTGCACAATATATACTTCCAGATGCATCTATCTTGGATGCATCTGATCTCGATGAATTATTAATAGCTCTTGAAAGTTCAGCAAACATTATCATCGCTAACTTAGAAAAATCACCAAATATTAAAAGAGTTGTCGATGCAGTTAATGTAAATGATGTAAGAGTTGTCGCAACTGCAAAAAGTTCATTTTACAATGAAAGTATTGATGAGCTTTTTAGTATTAAATTTGATATACCACCTTTATCACATCGACCAGAAGATGTGGAACTATTGGTAAATGAGTTTATAAAAGAGGCGTCTTCTATTTTTGCAACTGATGCACAGTTTAATTTTGAAAATTTTAAACCAGACCTCTCCTCCAACTCCAATTCATTGCGACGACAAGTTATGGTAAATTATCTCTTACAAGATATAAATGATATTGAACTCATGGATATAATAGAAAATTATTTATTTAATAAACTAGGCTCAAACAATGATTATAGAAATTTTCTGTATCTGTATGAAGTGCCACTTATAAAAGCTGGACTTACAAAATTCAAATCTCAACTACAACTTTCTGATAAACTTGGTTTAAATAGAAATACTTTAAGAAAAAAAATCTCTGATAACAAACAATATTTATAATAAAGGAAAAAAATGTCAAAAAAAATAGCAATGATCTTCGCAGGTCAAGGTTCTCAAGCAGTAGGAATGGGAAAAGACTTTTATGAAAACTCTGATATAGCAAAAGAGATGTTTGCTAAAGCTGGTGAGAGAATAGGGGTTGATTTTAAAGAGATAATATTTGAAGAAAATGAAAAATTAGGTCAAACTGCATACACACAACCTGCTATTCTTTTAGTACAAATGATTGCTTATCGTTTATTTCAAGATAAATATCCTACAGATGCTACGCTTTTTTTAGGTCACTCCCTTGGTGAGTTCTCAGCTTTATGTGCAAGTGGTGCGATTGATTATATTGATGCTGTTGAGTTAGTACATAAGCGTGGTTCATTTATGCAATCTGCATGTGAGACAATAGAAGCTGGCATGATGGTTCTTGTTGGACTTGATGATGCTGGAGTTGAGAAAGTATGTTCAGATGCTCAGCGTGATGGCAAAAAAGTATGGCCTGCAAACTATAATCAAGATGGGCAACTTGTTGTTGCAGGTATGAAATCTGATTTGATATCATTAGAACAGACTTTTAAAGATGCAGGTGCTAAAAGAGCTATTTTGCTTGATATGTCTGTTGCATCTCATTGTGAACTTTTAAGCTCTGCTCAAGAACCTTTATCAGAATTGATGTCTAAAATGCTTACAAATACTTTTAGTGCACCAATTATCTCCAATGTTACAACTTCAGCCTATAGCACTAAGGCGGAAGCTGTTTCACTTTTAACAGAGCAGTTGGTAAAACCCGTAAAATATAAACAATCTATTTTGGCAATCGCTGGTGATATTGATATGGCAATTGAGTTTGGTAACGGTATCACTCTTAAAGGTTTAAATCGTAGAATTGCTAAAGATTTAAAAACACTCAATATCTCTGATATAGCATCTTTAGAAAAAGTTGTTGAGGAGCTTTCAAAATAATATGAAAGTAACTCTGTCTCAAACTTCACCAAAGCTACATCGTTCCAATTTAGATGATGTAATTAAGATAATTGAAGAGTATATGGATGAAAGTGACCTAATAGTTTTCCCTGAGCTCTCGCTAAATGGCTACTTGCTTCAAGATAAACTAGATGAAGATGCTTGGAGTTTGAGTGAGCTTGATAAACTTTGCGTACTAAGTAAAAATATTGATATTGCTGTAGGTGCTGCGATACGAGAGGGAGTCACATTTAGAAATTCGGCTCTCTTTTTTAGTCAAGGTAAATTGATAAACCAACATAATAAAGTGCATTTGCCAAATTACGGGATGTTTGAAGAGGCTCGCTATTTTAACGCTGGAGTTGGTTTTGAAAGCTTTGATACTCATCATGGTAAGATAGCAACACTTGTTTGTGAAGACTTATGGCATGCAAGCGTCCACCAGCAACTTTTTATACAAAATCCAGACTATATCATAGCTCTTGTCGCATCTCCTGCTCGTGGTTTTGATGATGATGGACTTCTCATAGAAGATCAGTGGCATGCTTTAATTAAATCAGCAGCACTTCACTGTGACGCTAAAGTTATCTTTGTAAATAGAGTTGGATTTGAAGATGGACTTGGCTTTTGGGGTGGAAGTTGTATAGTTGATAAAAATGCAAAAATAATTCATAAACTCCCTCATTATGAAACAATTACAAAAACATTTGAAATATAGGAATAATTATGAGTAATAAAAAAATAGCTATTATGGGTGCAATGCCAGAAGAGATAGCTCCAATTTTAGAAAAACTTGGAACATATAAAACCACACAATATGCAAATAATAAGTACTATGAAGCATCATATAAAGGTGTAGATTTAGTTATAGCTTACTCAAAGATAGGGAAAGTTTTCTCAACACTTACGGCTACTACTATGATAGAACATTTTGGGGCTGAGATACTACTTTTTTCAGGTGTAGCAGGTGCTATATCTTCAACTCTTAAAGTTGGTGATTTGATAGTAGCGACTCAACTATCTCAACATGATTTAGATATAACAGCTTTTGGACATCCTTTTGGTTATGTACCAGAGGGTGCTGTTTTTATAGAAGCAGACAAAAAGATGATAGAGCTTTCTAAAGAAGTTGCAACTAGTATGGGCAAAAGTGTAAAAGAGGGTATCATCGCTACTGGTGATCAGTTTGTGGCAAATGAAGAGAGAAAGAACTGGATAGGTTCAACTTTTGATGCGGATGCACTAGAAATGGAAGGTGCTTCGGTTGCTGTAGTTTGTGATGCTTTAGATGTTCCGTTTTTTATCCTCCGTGCCATAAGTGATGCTGCCGATATGGATGCAAGTTTCTCTTTTGATGAGTTTTTAGAAACTAGTGCAATTGAGAGTGCTGAATTTGTGATGAAAATGGTAGATAAAATCATTGAGTAAAAAATCTATAATACCATCTAAAAAAATCATGTCTAAGCTTGGCAAAACTAATGCTGAGTTTGATCTCATAGAAGAGGGTGATAAGATACTTGTAGGTCTGAGTGGCGGTAAAGATTCACTAACCATGATTCATGCCATGAAAGAGCAACAACGCCGTGCTCCATTTGCGTTTGAGTTTTTAGCTGTAACAGTTGGTTATGGTATGGGTGAGAACTATGATGATTTAATCGCGCATTGTAGAGAGTATGATATACCACATATAATTCATGATACGAAGATTTATGAACTAGCAGAGGAAAAAATCAGAAAAAACTCCTCATTTTGTAGCTTTTTTTCAAGAATGAGAAGGGGAACACTCTATGGTATAGCAGAGAAAAATGGATGCAATAAACTAGCACTTGGTCACCATATGGATGATGCTGCTGAGAGTTTTTTTATGAACTTTATTTACAATGGTCAGATGCGATCACTTGCCCCAAAGTATAAAGCAGAAAATGGTTTAATAATTATCCGTCCTCTAATCCAGATGCGTGAGCGACAACTGAGAGCATTTGTGGTAGATAATGATATAGTGGCAATAGGTGATGAGATGTGTCCAGGGATGCGTTTTGATGTGAAAATGCCACATGCTCGTGCTCATATGAAAGAGATGTTAGCCAAGATGGAACAAGAGTTTCCACAGCTTTTTACATCGCTTAATGCTGCATTTAAGAATATTTCTCAAGAGAGTTTTTTTGATAAAGAGAAGTTTAGTCTTTAATACTTACATGATAAATTTTCTTCATCCTTAGCTATTTGTGTTTTTTTAGTGTGAAGAGTTTCCTCTTTTAGGGTTTGTAAAAATTCTAAAATATTTTTTTGATAAGCAGTTATATCTTTGTCATGGGTTAATTCTATAAATGGTTTTAAGGAGTCTGTATCAATTTTTTTAGCGTATCGTGGAACTATTCGGAGCTCTTGTTGTATATGATGGACTAAGGTGTCTATGTCTAAGCCGTTATCATCTTTTACTTTATTTACAAGCTCTTTTGTGGTCATAACTAGCAAGTCGGCTCTATCTTTGTCATTTTTATAAATTTTTAGTCCTAGCTTTTCAACCATATCATAGTAGTCATCTTTGATCTCATCATTTGTTGCAATAATAAGAGCAAAAATTTTAGAACGAAATTCGAGTGAGCCATGGTGATGAACAAAAAGTTCACGAAATGCATTAAGAAAATGTTGTTTAATTCTAAAACTGAGCCGCATCTAAATACCTTTATATTTCTTATATGTTATTATACACACTTGAGTGTAAAATAGATATGACAAGGTAAAAATATGTTAGATAAAGATGAATATGAAATTTTAAAGGCTTGTTTTATAGACTCACAAAGATTGTTTGATAAGTTAAATAAAGTTGCTGATAATGCTCTTAATATTAATTATGATGAGAGTGGTTTATATCAAGACGAAGAGGAAACTTGTAATAGACATTGGCTAAAGCTGAGTTCTAAGATAGCTGAAGCTCTTAGTAATTCTCTTGAAGAGTATCATATAGAACTTTTAAAGAATGATTCTTTAGAGGTTAGGGAACTTACTTTTAATTTAGTAAAAGAGGAGCAAAACAGTAGAATACATGTTAACTACAGTGAAAATGGTGCACTCAGTATCTCTCAAATTAGTTAATGATATAATCTCGTTAGTATTAGAAAATAAAGGAACAGTTTTATGGGTAGAGCGTTTGAATATAGAAAAGCATCAAAAATGAAAAGATGGGGAGCAATGTCAAAATTGTTTCCAAAATTAGGAAAAATTATTACAATGGCGGCAAAAGAGGGTAGCAGTGACCCCGATATGAACTCTAAGCTTCGTACAGCAATACTCAATGCAAAAGCTGAGAATATGCCAAAAGATAATATTGAAGCAGCTATCAAAAGAGCATCGGCAAAAGACACCGCAAGTATGCTTGAGGTAAACTTTGAGGGAAAAGCTCCTCATGGTGTTTTGATATTTATAGAGTGTGCAACTGACAACAACACAAGAACAGTAGCCAATGTAAAAAATATACTTACTAAGCAGGGTGGAGAGCTATTGACAAATGGTTCATTGGAGTTTATGTTTTCAAGAAAAGCGGTTATAGAATTTCCTCTGCAAGAGGGGATGGATATAGAAGAGTTAGAGCTAGAGCTCATTGATGCTGGACTTGAAGAGATAGAAGAGGAGGAGGGTATCGTAATTATAACAGGTGATTATACTAGCTTTGGAACTCTCAATGGGGCTTTAGAGGAGATGGGTATTGAGATCACTAAGGCTCACTTAGAGAGAATGGCAAACACACCTATTGAGTTATCTCAAGAGCATCATGCTGACATTGATAAAATACTTGAAAGATTAGACGATGACGAGGATGTTCAAAAAGTTTTTACTAATTTAGTATAGGGCACCTCTAAAAAATACTACACATATTTAAGGGTATGTGTAGTGTATATCTAAGTTTGAAGTATAGAGAGTTACTTACTTCTATGCAGTGGATGTTGATAGTCTGGTTTTTCACAAGCTGTAAACATTGTAAGTGTACTCAGCGCTATTAAAGTAGCTAAAAATATTGCTTTCATAATTTCTCCTTATAGTATTTCATCACATTATATCTGATTTTGAATCTCTATTTTATCAAGATAGCATTGACGAGTCAAGCTTTATATAATTTCGTTTAACGCATCTATATCATCTGTGTTTGCAAAACAGCTTTTATCTCCGCAAACGATGAAGTTTTTATCTTCGCTTTGTTTGAGTTGAATAAAGGGGTAGCTTAAAGAACTCAGCTTATAGCTATTGCTGTTTAAATTATCAAGGTTGGATTTTATTGTTTTATCACCTTTGATGTATCGAAACATCTGCTTGAGCATATATGGAGAGTAGATAGGCTTTCTGCCTAAATTATAAGAATTATACTCTAGCGTTTTAAAAGCAAAGTGCGTATATTTTTCATCTTCAAGTAGAGTTCCTAATGATAGAAGAACATCCACCATCACACTGACAGAACTTGTGTAGGTGTTATCAGAGGTTTCAGCTTTGGTTATAAACTCTCCATTGCTGAAGTTCCATTCACCCTTATTATAAAACTCCTCTAAGGCTTTGTTTACAAATCTTTGGGCGTTAATAAGGTAGATCTCATCTTGTGTAAATTTGTAAGCAGCTATAAGAGCTTGTGCTAAAAATGCATAGTCTTCTAAAAATGCTTCTATTTTTGGAGTTTTATGTATGAGTGTCGTATGGTACAGTGTGCCATCTATATACATAGTTTTAAGTAGAGCATTTAAATTTTTTACTGCTTTTTTATTGTATGTTTTATCGATAGCACCAAGATTAAATAGAGAGTGTATCATCATACTCGACCACGAAGTTTGAATTTTTTTATCTATAAAAGGGTAAATTCTTTTTTTTCTTAAATTTTGAAGTAATGTTTTTAGACCCTTGAAATATGGAGGTTTTTCACCACTCTCAAGTCTGATTATATTTTTACCTTCAAAATTTCCTTCATGAGTAACTTCGAGTTCATCTAAGATACTATCAATATCTTTGTAGCCATTTTGGACTAAAGTATCATATACCTCTGGATATGTGTATATAAAGTATGTTCCCTCTTCACCTTCACTATCAGCATCACTAGCAGAGTAAAACAGCTCATCTTCGCTCATAAAGTTATACCAAAAATCAGCTATCTCTTTCGCGGTTTCTAAGTAACTATCATCTTTATATGTGAGGTATGCTTGAGTGTAAACATCACAAAGTAGGGCATTATCATAAAGCATTTTTTCAAAATGTGGAACTCTCCAGTTGCTATCAACGGAGTAACGGCAAAATCCACCATCTATTAAGTCATACATCCCACCTTTTCTCATAGAGTTTAAAGTATGCACCACCATAGCTTTAGCAGCTTTATCATTATAGAGTCTGTCTATAGTTATGAGTGTATTTAGTGTTGAAGCATGTGGAAATTTTGGTGCAACTGAAAATCCGCCATCTGCAGTTTCATAATTGTTTTTTACTTGAATCATAAAGTTTTTTACTATATCTTCTTTTAAAACGGTAGCCTCTTTTGGATACTCTTTATGGTCTAGAAATTTCTCTATCTCCTCTGCATTTTCAAAAAGTTTTGGATCATTTTCTGCTATTTTAGATGCTATGAGCTTTGTAAGCTCTATAAAACCCATCCCCTCAATGCTCCCTTGTCTTGACTCAGGTGGGATGTAAGTACCTGCAAAAAATGGCTTATTTTGAGGAGTGCAAAAGATAGAGGTTGGCCATCCACCAGGGCGGCGATTAAGCAACATATGCACCTCTTGGTAATGCTTGTCTATATCTGGTCTCTCTTCACGGTCAACTTTGATACAGATGTAACTAGCATTTAAAATATCTGCACATTCATGATTTTCAAACACTGTCTCTTCCATAACATGACACCAATGGCAAGAGGAGTACCCTATACTTATAAATATAGCTTTGTTTTCTTTTTTGGCTCTTTCAAATGCTTCATCACACCAAGGCCACCAATCAACTGGGTTTTCTTTATGTTGTTGGAGGTAGGGACTATCTTCTTTTTCTAATCTATTTGACATAATTGTTCTTTCATTTAAATTTTCTGTAGAGTAGGGAAAAATTGATGATATGTTGCTTAAAATTTTTGTTTAATAGATGAGGACATTAGATATTTAGTTACAATACGCACATGGAAGATATAATAGCATACCTCGCACTGCTCATTGTTTTGTGTGGAATAATTTACTACGCAGTTATAAATATGAAAAAATTTGGTACTGTTTTTGTCATTGTGGTTTTTTTTAAATGGCTTGTTGGTGTTTGTATCACATTTTTTGCTTTTTATGTGATTTATTTAACTGGTGATTTTTTAAAAGCAAATGGTTTTAGTATAGTTTTTAGTTTACCTGTTGGTATTTTTGTGTGGTTTGTACCAATGCACTACACATCTAAAATGTTTTTATTTTTAGAAGATAAGTTTAAAAAAATAAGCTAAATTAAGATAATATATAAGTATGAAATATATATATTTAATAGCATTTATTTTTCTTTTTAGTGGTTGTGATTTTCTTACATCTGAAGAAGACAAGGCAAAGTTAATTGCAACACAAAAAGCAGATTTTACAAAAAAAGTGGAAGAATCTAAAGAGATTCAACTTCAAAAACTCTCAGCTCAAACTCAAAAAGAGTTAGCTCTATTGCAATCAAAAAAAGAGTTAGCTACAATAGAAAAAGAAAAAGAGCTTGAAAAGATTCGCCTGCAGGCTGAACTTGAAAAACAAAAGATTGCACTCGCTATAGAGAAAGAACAAGCTCTGTTTGAGCAAAAGATGCAACAAAATGAGCAGATGAATAACATGGAACTTAAACGCTACTTGATGTTGATTTTAGCTCTGCTTATTGTTGTGAGTTGTTTTTTTATTTTTTACTATTTTAAAAAGAGGCGTGAGGATAAACTGCGTGCTTATAATGATAACCTACAAAAATATTTTTATCAAAAAGAGAATGATGCTCGTGTGAAAATTGCAGAAAAAATGCTCGATGCAATATCATCAGGAAAACTTGATAAGGCTCAAGAAAATCAACTCATAGGAGCATTCAGTGGTCACTCAACTGGTGAGTATCAAAAGCAGCTTAGCTTTAGTGATGAAGATATAATTGATAGTGGTACTGTAGGTAAATAAGGTTTGATTATTTACTATAAATTATGAACTAGACTCTAAATCAAGTTTAGAGTGACGGAATGGCTCATTGTGCTGAAGTGATTCAGAGTGATGGAATGGCTCATTGTGCTGGAGTGATTCAGAGTGATGGAATGGCTCATTGTGCTGGAGTGATTCAGAGTGATGGAATGGCTGTTATTCTGGGCTTGACCCAGAATATAATTGCTAATGATAAGAGAGTTGAATCACTTTAGCTTTCTTATAAAAACAACTTTGAGGTAATCACCCTCTTTAAACTTAGGATTTACCTTAAAATCTTTTGGGAGTGAAAAACTCTCCTCAACCTTGTACTTTCCATGCAACTCTTTAAATGCTTTGTGGATAAAATCTCTAAATCTCATCATATTAAAGTTAGCAGAGTTTGTAGATGCTACAATGACACCATCTTTACTGGTAATTTGGATAGCCTCTTTTAAAAGTTTTACATAATCTTTTGATGCACTAAATGTATGTTTTTTTGACCTTGCAAAACTTGGTGGGTCTAGCACTACTATATCAAATAAGAGTTTTTTTCTTACAGCATATTTAAAGTAATTAAATACATCTTCAACTATTATATCTTGAGACTCGGGGTCTATGTAGTTAACACTAAATTGCTCTTTTGTTTTAGGGAGGCTTCTTTTTGCTAGATCGACACTTGTTGTTTTTCTTGCACCGCCGATAGCTCCAAAGATTGAGAATGCCCCTGTATAAGAGAAGGTGTTGAGTAAAGTTTTATTTTTTGCATATTTATCACGGATAGTCTTTCTCACATCTCTTTGGTCTAAAAACACACCTACCATCGCACCATCATCTAAGTAAATCGCAAAATTTACACCATTTTCTTTTACGATTAAAGGTTCACTTGCTTTGTCTCCACAGATAAAATCATCTGCATCATCAAGATACATACCCTTTGTGTCAAATCTCTTTTTTTGATAAATTCCCTTGTATGAAACTGATGATTTAAGTGCTTCTAAAATTGTGCTTTTAAACGCATAAATACCTATAGAGTACCAAGTGAGAAGATAATAGCCATTAAAGTGGTCAATAGTTAAACCACCTATACCATCACCCTCACCATTAAAAACTCTAAAAGCGGTTGTGGCATTGTCATTGTAAAAATCTTCTCTGTATTGTATGGCGGAGTCTATCTTTTTCGCAAAGTATTCTACATCTATCTTTTCATCTTGATTGTGAGTCAATATCCAGCCATAGCCTTTGTTTTGGATGCCATGATACCCTTTGATGATAAACTTTTTTGTCTGAGTAAAAAGGTTGATAATTGTACCTTCCTCTTTCACCTTACTCCAATCAACTACCGATTCTTTTGAGATGAGTGGATAGCCATCTTGGTACTGTGTAGTAAACTCTGGTTTTACAGTTAGGTTTACCTCTTGTATCATGCTTGCTTTGCCTTATTTGGTTTATAAAAAAGTAAGAGTAAAACAGGCAATAGTAAAAGGTCAGCCGCAATTGCCATAAACATCGCTATCATTGTTAATAATCCAAAATAGATAGTTGGAATAAAGTTTGATAAAACTAAAATGGAAAACCCAACCATAATGATGGTGGAGGTATAAAACATCGCTGTTCCTATGCTTGCGTGAGCGTTAAATATAGAGGCTTTTGTGTCATTGGTTTGTGTATGTTCTAAGATAAATCTATGGATATAGTGTATGGTGTCATCAACTGCAATCCCTATACTTATGGCGGCTATGGTGATGGTCATCATATCTAGTGGGATGTTAAGCCATCCCATAAAACCAAATATTACACCAACGGGGATAGTATTGGCAATTATAGCGATTGTAGCAATTTTTAGGCTCCTAAAAAGAACTAAAAACATAACAAAAAGTATGAGAACTACTATCCCTATAGTTTTGATTTGTGAGTTAAAAAGGGACTGAAGCATATTGTTGTACATCACTAAAAGGTTTGATACTCTATACTCTTCGTATTTTGGGTTGAGCATCTCTTGCAAATCTTTATTTATCTTTTTTAATAGCTTATCTCTTTGTAGATTTTCTTGCGAATCAATCACCCTAGCGGAGATTCTTACCTGATTTGTTTCAATATTAATATATGGGGAGAGGATAATTTTTTTGTACTCTTGTGGTAATTCTTTATAGAGAAGCGCCAGAGTTAAACTGTCTGCCTCATTGCCCCCATCTAGGATTTTAATAATTTCACCCATGGTGGAGAGGGACAATACTTTTCCTATAGGCTCAAGAGAATCAAGATAATCATGAACTTGTTTTATCTTTTGAAGTTTAGCCTGAGTGAACCAGTAGCGCTCTTTATCTTCGCTTGTCTCTTCAAACTCATCTGCAAAATCATCAAATTCCTCAAACTCATCATTAGATTTTTCCTCTACAACTTGCACAGACTCTATTGTATCACTCTCTTCTTTGAATGTTATAATAACATCTAGTGGTGTAGTGCCTCCAAGTTTTTGATCAATAAGCGCCATCCCTTGGTAGATTTGGGTGCTTTTTTTAAAGTAGTCTATAAAACTGTTTTCAACTCGAAGCTGTTTGGCTCCTGTGATAGAAAATACTAGAACGAAAAAACTCAATACAAGAATGGTTTTTCTATAGTTATAGGCGATTTTTGCCACTCTGGATGTAAAGGGGATATCTACCTCTTTTGCACTCTTTATCTCATGTTTATCAAAGTAAAGCAAAAAAATTGGGAACAATATAAAAGTTGTAAGGAGTGAAACAATCAGCCCAATGCTCATCATCCAACCAAAGTTTATAATAGGCAAGATATTGCTAAATACTAAAGAGCTAAATCCTGCAATGGTGGTGATTACTACAAAAAATGAGGGTTTTGCCATAGATGTCACTGTATCAAGGAGTAAATCTTTTTGTGCATGGTCTGGATGTTGAAAGTAAAGCTCCTTATATTTTACGATGAGGTGTACCACTAAAGACATATTCATGATTAACTGTAGGGAGATGAAGTTTGAGGAGACTACAGTTATCTCCCAACCAAAAAGACCTAAAAGACCACTGGTGATGATGAGTGAAATCGTACAGATAGAGAGGGCTATAAGCACCCACCTAAGCTTTTTAAGAAGTATATATAAAATTATGATAAGCAAAAATAATATTACAAATCCAAAGGTTTTGAGGTCGTACTTTACAAACTCAACCATATCATCGGCAATCATATCTACTCCACCGAGATGCAGTTTTATTGTGCTATGTTTCTTTTCAAATGTATTTAAAATATTTCGGATTTTGACTATGGAGTTATGGTTTTTCTCTCTCATAATATCTCTATAGTTTTTGAGTGCTATTTGTGCCTGAGCATAACTCTTTTTTTCCTCTTTTGTGAGTGTTTTTTCTTTTTTAAGTTGTGTATATTTATCTCTATCTTTTAAAAGCGTAAAATATTTGTCATCGCGTTTGAGATTCAAAGAAAATGCTGTTGTCTTAAAATCTTCACTTACTAAGTTTTTACTATAGAGGGGGCTTGTTAAAAACTCTTTGCGTACTAGCTCTTTATCAATGTTTGGTGACTGAAGTGTTTGGATATCATCTACAAACTCTTGGATAGGTCTTGGTGGCGATTCTAAGAGTGGCACATTTACTATAGAGTGAATTGATTCTACAATCTCAAGTGTTTGGAGCTTTTTGGTGAGTGTTTTAATATTGTCGATGTTTTTTTGGTTTAAGAGATCATCTTCTACACTATAGGTTACAATTAAAAAACCTGCACTCTCAAATCTTTTAGATACTTCTCTGTTAAATGCTAAATCTTTATCTCCCTCTAAGAGAAGTGTCTCTGCACTTGCATCTATCTCTAGTTTAGAGGCAAAAAATACCATTATAAGTACAAAGATTCCAATAAAAGATAGTAGCAGTTTTGGATATTTAAATATGTAATTTATATAAAGATTTTTTAGCATATTAGTTATTTAACCAATACATCCATGAGTTCGTGTATGGTTTTTGTTCTTAAGAACTCTTTAAATTGTGCTTTATCAGCTTTAAGAATACTTATGCCTAAAATCTCTACATCATAGATAAGCCAAGTGTCTTTATATTTTTTTTGTTTTTTTGGCTTATAAAATTTATATTTTATCTCCAACTTTTCATCCTTGTTTACAAGGTCTGTTATTAAGATAATTCTATTTTTTTTAGGCTGTAGCAACTCTTTTATTTCAACTTTTTCATCACTATACGAATCGAGTTTTGAGGAGTATGATTGCTCCATCCTTTTTACATAGAGTGTAATAAATCTTTTTCTATCCTCTTTTGAGAGTTGTTTCCATCTTTTACCTAGGCTTAGTTTTGCCATAAGTTCAAAATCAAATGTTGGTGTGAGTACATCTACTATATTGGTGTTTCTTATCTCTTTGGAGAGTGTTTTATCTTTAACTATTAGAGTGATTTTATCTATGAGATGTAAAAAATGTTTTTTTAAGTCTGCTTGTTCATCTGCTACTAAAGTTTGCGAAAATATACAGCCCATTACAAAGATACTGATAAATACTTTTTTAAGCCAAACCCCATTTCTTGTGTTCCTCATCATCTACTCCCTAATCTGTTTTTCTCTATACTGCTCATATATATCTCTTAAATATGGATACAAATCCACCGCATCTTTTTTTAATTTTTCATACTCATTAATGTTGAGTGAAGTGCTGTTTAATTGCTCATAAGTTCTTAATGCTATATACTCTTCTAAAGTATCGCTCAGAGTATACCACTCTCGCTCAGTATAATCAATAGGGTTGAGGAATGAATCTGGATACATACTCAGTGTATCCCTTAAGTTTGACGGTCCTAAAAGTGGTAAAACGATATGAGGACCACTTCCAACACCATAAAACCCTAAGGTTTGACCAAAATCTTCATCATGTTCGTTTAAATTAAATTTCTTTTTTGCAACATCAAATAATCCTAAAATACCGATAGTGCTGTTAATAATAAATCTACCTGTCTCCTCTGAAGCGTTTGAGAACTTACCTTGAAGAAGGTTGTTGACAACTCGCGAGGGGTAATAAAGATTGTGAAAAAAATTATCGACACTTTCTCTTATCTCTTGGTGAACAACTAGTTTATAACCTTTGGCTACAGGGATTAGAACATACTCAAACAAACCATCATTAAAGCGAGTCATCATTCGATTGTAGCTGTTGAATGGATCGTAAATCTCTTCCACTTCCATCTCATCTTCAAACTCTTGGAGAAACTCATCATCAAACTCTTCATCCTGCGCTAAAGTTTTCTCTTGGAGTAAAGCTGTCTCTTGTGGTTTTTCTATGCTTTTTGAACTACATCCAGAAATCCCAAATATAAAAAAAAGCAAAAAAACCATGTATGCATATCTCAATTTTTTATCCTAGCAATTCTAAGTGTGTTTATACTATTTTTTTTTGAACCATATTGAGAACCATGGGGAGATTTAGTCCGTCATTATCAAACCCCTCATCTATACATGATTCACATTTATCACCCACAGGGCAAACATCATTTTCAAGAAGCTCTTCAAGTGTGCTAATATCATTTTCTTTAATACATTTGGCTATATCTTTTATGCTTAAGTCATTGCATACACATATTGTAGTATCTAAGTCTATCATTAAAAAACCCCATTCTAGTCTGTATTTCATCATCTTTATATTTCGTTGCAAGCATTCTAACAAAAAAGTGTTAAATTTATGATAAGATAATGAACTTTAGAGATACCAATTATAAAAAGGATGAAATATGAGCAGTAAAATGAGTACTTTAGGGGTAAAAAAAATAGTTGTAATTATAAGTATGCTTGCCACTTCACTTTTTGCAGAGATACAATGGATGCAATACGATGAGGCGTTTCTAAAAGCAAAAAAAGAGAATAAAATTGTAATGGTGATGCTAAGTAAAGAGGGGTGTCCCGCTTGTGAGTATATGAAGGATATAGTATTTGAGAATGATGATGTTCTTGATGCGTTCAACAAAGATTTTGTTGGTGTACACTTAGATATTAATGATGATTATGTTCCCGATAGACTAGCTTACATTGGTACACCTACATTTCATTTTTTAAATAAACACGAGAGTAAGATAGATAGAATCGACGGTGGTGTCAACTCAAGAGATTTTACTCTTAAAATGAGAGAGCTTATCTCAAAAAAATAGGAGACAATGTATATCTTGAGTCAAAAATAACACCACTGGAGTTGGTGTTATTTTTGGAAAGGTACTTAAAATGGTAGTTTCCCCATAACGATGTCGTGATTATCAACATACTGCGCACAGTTTACTCCACCTAGTTTTACACAGGTTTGTTGCCATAGTGCTGAGTGACCATCATCACCAGAGTAAAGGTATCCTTGCTTAAACATGAGGGCGTGGGCATATTCATGTGCGATAACACTGTCTATGACATACTCCATACTCTCTCTCATAACTTTTTTGTTGAGGTATATTTTTATCTCACCATTTACATAAGAGGTGACTCCATAAACTCGCCCTGTAAACTCATCAGATATGATAAGTGGAACCTTAAATGCAAAACCATAATTTTGCTGCATCAAGTGAAGTATCTCTTGCTCTTTTTCTATGATGAGTCTTTTATATTCATCTGAAATTTCATTGTTATTATAACTATAATTATCGTAATAATTTTTTGCAAGTATCATAAGAGAGATAGCTATGATACTTAAGAAGATAAATTCTAGTTTTTTTTGAAACATTGTTATACCAATCCTCACTAGTTATTTTTTTATCATTTAAGCCCAAAAAAGAAATATTTATATAACATAATGTAAAAAAAAGTAGTGAACTCTTTGAAACATTATTGCATACTCTTTAGGTACTTCAGTATTATTTTTATATTTTCCAATCTATTGTACGCAAATAGTATAAATATAGCTCAAACAAATCAAAGCATTTTACAAAATAGTGAAATTTATATAGATAAAGCAAATTTGAAATTTTTAGAAATAAAAGAACATGCAGACTTTTTAAAAAATGATACAGAGCATATAAATTTAGGTTTTGTAAAAGATGAGGTTGTTTGGGTTAAATTTGTACTTGAAAATACTACAGATGAAAAAATATCAAAAATACTTGTGGTGTATAACCCGCTTTTAGAAGAGGTAGTTTTATATTGTGATAATAAAAAAGAGACTAGGGGGATGCTTCATGTTTCCAAACTACAGCATAATATCCAGCCTTTTTTTGAAATACACCTAGATGCTAAAAGCAAAAAAATTTACTATTTACAGGTAAAGAATGAGACAACCGCACTTAGATTTGGACTATTCTTGAAAGACAAAGAGCTCTTTTTACATGAAGACCACATGCAACAAACTTTGATAATGATTTTTATAGGAATTATTATTGCCTTATTTTTATATAATCTTTTGCTTTATCTCTACACAAAAGATAAATCGTATCTCTTTTATGGTCTTTATTTAGGTGCTCTTGTTTTTCAACAAATTACATACTTGGGAATCTCACCACTTTTTTTCTCTGCAGATTTTATCTATATAGATAACCTCATTGTCCTTTTAAAAGTAAATACGATGTATATTATGGCAGCACTTTTTGCCCGAAGTTTTTTAAATACAGCAAACTATCCAAGTATCGATAAGTTTTATAAATACATCATTATCATAGCTATTATTGAGATACCTATTTTTGGTACACAACTCTTTTACTATCCAGAGGTTGGAATCTTAACTGGTCTTTTATTTGTAATATTTAACATTTATGCTGGAGTTCGTATATATCTCGATGGCTATAAACAGGCGCGTTTTTTCATTGCTGGATGGAGTGTTTTAGTTGTGGGTTTTATCCTGATGATTTTAGATGGACTTGGTCTTATCTCTGTTATGCAGGACTTTCCTAATCTTATTATGTATTCAACAGCACTGGAAGCCTTAGTTTTATCTTTAGCATTTACAGATAGATATATCTTACTCAGTAAAGAAAAAGATAGGATGGATGCTGCTCTCGTTCATGAGCTAGAACAAAGGCAAGTTCTAATTCAAAGAGAGATAGATATCCAAACAAAAGATCTTTATAACGCTTTGGAGAGTAAAAAAGTTTTATTAAAAGAGTTGCATCACAGAATTAAAAACAACTTGCAACTTATTCTATCAATCATAAGGATACAAGCGAATAATTGCAAACAAGAAAAGATTAAAGAGAAGTTTGAAGAGCTCGATGGACGCATAAGAGCGATATCAAGAACACATGAGCTTTTATATATAAAAGATAATTTAGAGTACATTGATATGAATGAGTATATAAACGAACTTTGTGAAGATATGGAGGTAGGATTTGGAAATAGCAGAAATTTTACAATAGATATAAAGATAGCAGATATCCATATTCCACTAAGAGAAGCTAGTTATATAGGGCTTATTGTAAATGAATTAGTTACTAACTCGATTAAGCACAATAAACACAAAGATAAAAATATAATCAAGATAAGTTTAGTAAAAAATGCTAATATATATTTACTCAACATTGGCGATAATGGGCAAGGTTTTGATGAAGCATCCCTTGATAAAAATACTTTAGGGCTTACATTGGTTAAAACCTTAGTAGAGTTGCAATTAGAAGGCACTCTTGGCATTGCAAATGGTAGTGGATTAGATTATAAAATAGAGTTTACATTATGAAAAATATATTGATAGTTGAAGATGAAAGTTTAGTTGCTTTAGAGATTAAAACCTTTATCAGTGGACTAGGTGATAGGGTTGTTAAAATTGTCTCAGATGCTACGAGTGCATTGGAAGTAGTAAAAAATGAAGATATTGATTTGATCTTGATGGATGTTTATATAAAAGGTGATATGGATGGAATCACCTGTGCAAGTGAAATTAAAAAAGTGAAGGAAATTCCTGTGATTTATATAAGTGCATTTAGTGATGATGAGACTCTACAACGCGCTATTGAGACAGATCCTACCGCTTATCTTATCAAGCCTTTTAATCGTAAAGAACTTCTTGTCGCCATACAGATAGCAACAAGAAGTTCAAGAAGAAAAAATGACGAATTAAGAGATGAGATGATAGGAGATGTTATGTTTGATAGTGAATTTTCTTATGTGAGTGATTCATGTGAATTGATACATAGCGGGGTATCTATACACTTAACAAAGCGTGAAAAACAACTCTTGAAACTACTAGTAAACACAAAGAATGGAGTTGTCTCCATCGATACAATAGAATATGAAATATGGCCAGATAAAAACACTAATGAAAACACGAGACGAGCACTTGTTAGCAGACTTCGTTCAAAACTAAATCACAAGTTTTTAGAAACTATTCACTCATTTGGATATAGATTAAATATTTAGAAAATTATTATTTTGCAATGAAAAAGCAATGATTATATTTTATACTTGTATGAAATGATATACAAGGAAGTCAAAATGAAAACTGTGTTAAACCTAATTGTGAGTTTAATGTTGATGCTTTTTATAAGTGGATGTAGTGAAGATACAACGAATGAAGATACTAATAATACAACTGCTGATCAAGAGCAGGTATCAGATAGCTCTGTTGATGATAACAGTGATCCAACAGATTTGCTTGATGATGTCGTAGATGGTGATGTTGTTGATGGGAGAGTTACTACTAATGATGGAGATACTGTTACTGATACATTTAATGTTGGATTAGAAACATATGCTCAATACATTTATAATAAAACAGGTGATTTTAATGTGAGTGTAGAATCTTCTGGTTCTGTCGTAACAGAGTCTTTTGTATCCATGACAAAAACTACAGATACAAACTATCTCAATGAATTTCTCCCTTATACACTTATTGATGATGATAGTATAGATGTTCAAGCATTTGAGAATATTATTTGGAGTTCTGATCAAACAAAACTTTTACATTTTACAATAGATAATTTTTCCAAAGATAATCCAACAACAGGAACATATAGTAGCGATTTTTTATACTATAAGAGTGGTGGTGTAGAACTGACTCACTTTACAAGTTATGATGTTGAGGTTACTAGCGTAGAAAAAGATGGAAATATAACGCATCTTATAGGGAGTATAAACAACTTGCTTGTTTCAACTCAATATGATGGAGATTATACTATTTCAGTAGATTTTGATATGAATGCTTCAGTGTATAACAGAGTGTCTAAATAAAAGAGCTTTTTATAAAAAGCTCTTAGTTCCGCGTCCATCATACATATCTTTAAATCTAAAAGCGATGAGGTTTTGCATAATAGCAAAAAGGATAATAAAGTTTAAAAAACTACTCCCCCCATAACTAAACATGGGCAATGGAACCCCCACAACTGGGGCGTATCCAATTGTCATGGAGATATTAACTCCCATATATATGAAAATCATAAAAGAGATAGCTACAGTTACTACCTTTATATAGTAATCAGTGTTAAATATGCTTAAACTAAGAAGATGCAGTATGAGCATTACATAGATGAGTATTATTGCTAAAGCACCTAAAAATCCAGTTCGTTCCACTAAAAAAGCAAATATAAAATCACTTGTAGCGATTGGTAAAAATCTCATCTGTGTTTGAGTCGCTTCATCTTTAGACTTTCCAGTTAATCCCCCTGAGCCAATAGCAATAATCGATTGTTGCACATGATACGAGGGCTTCTCACTTAAAAAGTCATTGATTCTTATTTTTTGATAGTCATGGAGCAAAAATTTATATGCAAGGGGTGAAAGAAGTAAGATAGTAATTACAATTGTAGCCCAGATCTTCCAATACACCCCTATAAAAAAAAGTACGCCATACCCGATAAGTAAAAGTACCAAAGCAGTTCCTAAGTCAGGCTCTTTTGCTATCAAAATAAATGGCAAAAGAATGTAACCGCTAATATATAAAAAATCTTTTATTCTGTATCCATGAAGAGGTGGTGGGTTTTTATGTATGAGATACGCAAGCATAAGGATAAGAGCTGGTTTTACAAATTCTGATGGCTGTATGGTGGCATTTACAAAAGGGATATCTATCCATCTTTGAGCACCAAGCCTAGAGTGACCAAAAAACTCAACTGCTAACAACAATCCAATATTAATCCAATAAATAAGAGGAATAAGCCAACTCATTCTACGAATGGGGAGAAAAAATACAAATATAAAAGCTATGATAGCAACGCCAACATAAGCCGTTTGCTTTTGAGCAAGGGCAGGAACCACTTCCCCTATGAGCCAGTTTGAAGTTATGACAAGTGGGATAATTAAGATAATAGATATAAAGTCAAACTGAGCTAAAATGCGTTTATCTAATCTCCACAAGTGGGCAACTCCAATTTAAAATCATGAAATTGTAGCATAATATTTGTTCTTGTTTGTGTGATTATAGCAACCCTTCATACTCTTTATCGGTCAACAATTTTAAAAAGCTCTCTAGTGCATCTATTTTTTCATCAGTTAATGGCTTTAGAGTTTTTAATGTTTCATGATTGATTGTACTATTTACCTCTGCTTCTCTCCATGGCTGGTTTGTCTCAGGATTTATAGGATGCCCATTTCCTGCCATATAGTCAAAATACTTTATAACTGTTTTTAGCTCTTTGAAAACTCCATTACTCATATAAGGTGCAGTAACCGCGACATTTCTAAGAGTAGGAACTTTAAATTTTCCATAGTGCTTACTTTCGTTTATATCTTCCCCTAAACCTAAATCTATCTTGTCTGTATTGCCGTCTCTTGCTAGTAAAGCTTCAATATTTTTTGGGATACCAATATTTTCATAGTGCGAATTTGTAAAAGTTTCTATCGATGATTCTGTAGCAGAACTTGTAGTGTGGCATGATTTACAGTGTGTTTCATCTGAAAAAAATAAAAGATAACCGTACTTTTCTTGATCAGTCATCTCATAATGGTCTATATGATAATAAGGTAATTTACTTCTATCATACTTAGAATTAAACGGAGAAATTTCAGGTATTTTTTCATATTCTGCTATAACTTCCGCAATGGCATCATATGCTTTTTCATCGTTATTGAAGATATCATCTCCATATAAATTTTGAAATTCTTCAATATAATCTCGGTTTTCCTTAACTCTCGACACAACAGCAGACTCATTGGGCATCATCATCTCTGCAGCATCTAAAAATGGTCCCTTTGCCTGCTCTTTTAAATTATTTGCTCTTCCATCCCAAAATTGCCCACCAATGTATGTGTCTTCATCAATTTTTAAAAAATCTGGTATAAATTTTGCGTACGCTACAGTTGGAGAATTTCTTCCACCTAGTGTTGTATTGTCATCACCAACTGAGAGTGCTCCATAAACAGGATTAGAGTCAAACCTATTGTCAATAAAGGCCTGCAAAGGGTTATGGCAAGTAGCACAGGATATAGATCTTGTTGAAGATAAGTTTTTATCGAAATAAAGTTTTTCTCCGAGGATAGCCCTCTCTTGTGAAAATTCATCTACTCCACCATCTTTTCTTTCTAATTCATCTAAAAAAACTGCCATCACTCTATAGTCTTCCTCTGAAAACAAACCTTGCATAAAAACCATAGCAGAGTTTCCTAATATTTCATCAGATATATTTTGGCTAGTAATTCCTACAATATTAGGTCCAGTTTTCCCTTTAGCATCTCCCCCATGACAAGTTGCACAGTTCGCTACAAATAGCTTTTCGCCATTTTGTATATCTATAGGGTTATTGGCTTCTTTTGTAGGCTGGACAGTGAAATTAGTATTATTTGTATCATTATTATCATCGAGATTATTTTCTGTAGTAACATCTGAACTGCAACCAATAAATATGACAGCCATATAAGTTGCAAATAGTATCTTTTTCATAATGTACTCCTCTATTTATATTTTACTGTTGCTGTATTCTATAGGATTGTCAATCTTCGTACTTTGCTCAAAATCTAGCTTTTTATGGACATTTTTAACAGGTCTTATTGTTGCATCTCTTCCATATACAAAACTTTGTTCATTTACGATAATTTTATATGCCTTATTTAGATTTAAAGCTCTTTGTTGTGTTGGAAATATAAGATGTGTTATATCTTGGTTGAGCTTTTGAAGCTCTATATCTTTTAGTGAACCATCTTCATTAAAAAACTTTTCTATCACTTCATCATTTTCTCTAAACTCATCTCCAGCACCATTTTCTTTTAAATATAGTGAATATTCATTTCTTCCATCAGGAGTTGTTGGTTCTTTTGTTCCTTGTAAGTCTTTTTGACTCCAATGGTACCATCCGTTTTGAAATGTATCGTGTTCAAATTTTCTTTGATAAACGAAAGTTGAATCAGCTATGGCTCCAATATTTGCATGACATCCAATACATAAAAGATTTTCTTCATAACTTTGAGGTCTTAGCTCCCCATGTTCATCTTCAATAAATCCCTGATATCTCCAGCCCCTTTTATTGCTTATTCCTCTTTCAGCATCACCAATAAAAACTTCTAGTCTATCAGGAAATACATCTGCTTCTTTTAGCTCATCTAGCCATAATGTTTTATGATTGGTATAAGTTGCCCAGCTAACTTTTTTTGCATATCTTAACTCTTTCATTCTTGAAGCCATTTTTATGGAGTTGTTATCGTCTATATCTATATAATAAACAGCATGAAGGAATTCTGTTCCTTTTGGATAGAGTCCAGCAGCTATCTTGTGTTCCTTTTTGTTTGCCATTCCTACATAATACATATCTATCCCATTTCTTGGATCGTAATCAAATGTGATTTGATTAGCAATTGAGAAATTACCATCTTTGTCTAAATCAACCCCATATTTCATTTCATCTATCTCAAAAGTTTTAATGCTTTTTTGTTTTATAAGTGTCTCAACTATTAAAAGGTTTATTTTATATACTTCTAAATCAAAAACACCATTTACATCTATCCTAAAGTCTATCGGAAGCCTTATGAGTACATCATCAGTTGAGCCATTTGTAGGCCAAAAGGTTCCTAAAAAAGGGTAATAGCCAAAGGCTCTCCACCCTGTATATTCGCCAGACTCTCCTCTATCAAACCCTTCATTGTCAAAGTTATAGTAGCAATCAGGGATATATCCATCCCATTTGGAATCACCATCTATATCCCATTCATCAGGTAAATTTTTGAGTTTCTCGGCCAATAGAAATTCATTTTTACTTCCAAAGTAGTTACTCTCCCGAATATACTCTAATATCTCCTCATCACTTATTTTTAAGACATCTTTCGTTCTATCTTTAAAAAGGTTTGTCCAATGATTTTTTCTAGCATACTCTTTAAAAGCATACTCTTCTTGTAAATTTACATCATCTATAAAGTTTGGTTCTACCGAGGAGATATGACAGTTGAAACAGGGGTTATATACTTTGCCGTTTTCATCTTCTGTTTTTGTATAGCATTGGCTTGGAATATTTGCAGCTGAGTTTACAAGGGAGCGATTTTTTATATCTATAATCGCACTTTCGTCACTAGTCTCATTTGAACATGAGACTAGTAACAATAAAAGTGGCAAAGCTAAAAACATAAAAGTTTTCATTGAGGCAACCCTGATTTTACTTGATAACAGGGAATGGTCCTATATATCCAGTATAAGCTTTTGCTTCATCAGGATTTGTGAGTTGATCTTGATCACTCTCTCCAAAAGGATGCTGTACAACACTTGTAAGATAACCAAATCCATTAATATTTGGATAATAGTACGGTGAAGTAGTTTCGCTTCCATATGGTGTAGTTTGGATACGAGTTAAATTTTTACTTGTAAGGTTGTATGCCCAAATCATATCATTTTGGTGGTAAGATGTATCTTCCCCTATGATAAGCGTATCTGTATTTGGAATAAATGTTACATTATCAGGCATTGATATTTTATCAAGCCTACATGTATTTCCAGAAGCATCTGCTTCCATACCTTCACCCTCCACCAAAGACTCCATAGTGGTTATATTGTATCCATCAAGTGCCATTTTATATACAACACCACAATGATTTCTCTCTTGAAGTCTGATATGGTTTGGACCACCTTTATCATATTTATCTTCTGTTTGATTATCGTATTTGTAATCTTCCATCCCTTTTTCAGTACGACTCATAGCCATATACATCTCATGGTTTTGAGGGTTGTAAGTGATACCTTCCATCTTAGAAAACTCAGTTGTAGCACCCATCATACCAGCATATCTTCCACTTTCTAATCTCGAAGCAATTTTCTCCATTCCATCATTGATTTTTAAACATTCGTTTTTATAAGCCCAGTTAGATGGTATAAAACCTGTTGGACAAGTGTTATCAGTATTTCTATCTGCTACTGTAAAAATATCCCCAAATTTATACTTAGCATCAAGTGCTGCTTTAATCTCTTCATTTGTAGCATGACCTAAATCAACCCAAGTGATGTTAGCAGTTCCGCCACCTACACTAGATGTCTGATTCCATTTAGCAGCGTAAAGTGTTCCAGCTGATAAATCTCCTGCTGTATCTGCTACAAACTTGTAAAATACGCCATTTGTGCCATCGTCTGATTGATATACTGTTTTTTTATCTGGCATTACATAAGATAATTCATGTGCAAATCTACCCATTGTATAGTGTTTTTGAACTTTTACATTTCCATTTTCATCAAGAACTTCTATCTCTGGTACCCAACCATAGTCATAAGGATTAAGAGCAGTTAAATCACCACCAACATAATTAGCCATAGGCTCATAATAACTATCAATATATCCATTTTCATCAATTGCAGCTGCATTTGGAGGGTATTCCTCACTACCTAAGTGTGTATTCCATGGTGTTACTGAACCAGCACAAGGAACCCAAAGACCATTAAAAGCACTAAAATCAATATTTTTAGTGTTAAGAGCAGTTAGTTTGCCAGTTGCTTCATCTTGGTCTAGCTCAGTAATATACATAGCTGCAGGGCGAGTTTCAAAATGAGAAACCATAAACAATTTATTTCCAATTGGCAATAAAGATGCAAAGTCACTTGACACACTTACCATTTGTGAACCATCAGTTTCTATAACAGGACTTCCATTTTTATCATAGATAAGACCATAGGTGTTGCCATTTAAAATATCACCACTTCTAATAATAGTGTTGTAGCTAATAGAATGATCAACCCCATTGATAGTTACTGTGTCTGAAGCTAAAATCGATCTTTTTTCAGCGTCAGTTTCTGGAACTTTAACCTCAGAAAAAGAGATTGTTGATGCCAATGCAGCACCGTCATTGTCATTATTATCATCTGAGCATCCTGCAAATGTTAATGCAGCAGCAGTTGCTATTGATAGTAAAATATATTTCTTCATTTATTTCTCCTTAAATTTTTAACACGGAAGTTTACATAGCTAAAGATACGATAAGGTATTAATTTGAAGACATAATAGTTACAAAATAAATTGATTGTTTAGCGTGATATAGAGTGGCACTTATGAGCATCGTTCTCAAATTATGCTAAAATGCTGTCAATTATTTAAGGATAGGTATGAGAGAAATAAAAAATTATATAAGTACAAGCGTTGAACGGCTAGATACTTTTTTAGCATCACAAATAGGGCAAACACGCTCGCAGATTTCGCAACTGATAAAACAAGAGTGTGTTTATATAGAAGAAAAACTTGTAACTCGTCCAGGAGTGAAGCTAAAACTAGAACAAAATATTAGAGTAGAATTTCCTTATCCTAAAAAAGAGGCAGCTCTTGAAGTTGATTTTGATGTAGAAGTTTTATATGAAGATGATGATATTTTAGTGATAAACAAACCAAGCGGGATAACTGTACATCCAGCACCAAGTGTAAAAGAGGCTACTTTAGTTGATTGGTTGAAACACAAAGGTATTAGACTCTCAACAATTAGTGGTGAAGAGAGGCATGGAATAGTTCATAGGCTCGACAAAGGTACAAGTGGAACTATGGTTATCGCTAAAAATAATGAAGCGCATGAATTTTTATCAGAACAACTTCAAGACAAAAGCATGGGTCGTTACTATGTTGCTGTGTTAACGCCACCATTAAAAGATGATATTACTGAGATTGAGTCTCATATATCAAGAAGCCAGCACAATAGACTGAAAATGGCTTCTACAGAACATGGTAAATACGCAAAAACTATGTTTAAAAACTTAGCATTTTCAAATGATGAAAAAAATCAACTTGTAGCATGTAAACTTTTTACTGGAAGAACACATCAAATACGCGTACATCTAGAGAGTATAAATCGACATATCATAGGTGATCATATCTATGGAATTGCCCCAAAACAAGAGAAATCGGAACGAATTTTGCTTCATGCTTACATAATTTATTTTATACATCCAAATACAAAAGAGAAAGTATCTTTTAGTGCAAAACTTGATGAAACAATGAGTACCTATATAACAAAAAAATTTAATACGGAGCAAATAAATGAAGTTATGGACACTAGCAACATTGTGCACAGTTTCACTACTGATTCTTAGTGGATGTGTCGCAAAACCAGCACCACATAAAGAACCTGTGATTGATAAAACTCTTCAAATCGTAGAGTTAACAAAACATGGAGTTATAGTAGATATGAATGCTATAGCCTTTGAGTGGAAAAGTATCAAAGATACTAAAGTTAAAGGTGTGTATGTTTATAAACGAAGCCCAGACTCTCAAGCAAAAGAGGCAACATATTATGCTACGGTAGAGAACCGCTTTGCTACCCATTATTTAGATACAGATATAGAACCAGATAGTAGATATACTTACTACTTTAAAACTTATAGTGATGAAGCAGAATCACTTAAAAGTAAAAAAGTAATTGTAAATTCTCTCCCTGTTCTAGCATCTGTTACTTGGATTAGTAGTATAACAAATATGCCAAGAAGCGCAAAAATTTTATGGCGACCACACTCAAATCAAAAAGTAAAAGCTTATGTGATACAAAGAAGTGCTTTAGAAGATTCTTTTTGGAGTGATATTGCTACAGTTAAGGGTAGGCTGAATGCTGAGTATATTGATACTAAATTAAAAGATAAGCATACTTACAAGTATCGCATCAAAGTAGTAACATTTGACGGGATAACTTCAACTCCAAGTCAAAGTGTAAAAATTACAACAAAGGCACTTCCAAAAGAGATTACAAATATCAAAGTTAGTAGAAACTTGCCTAAGCAGATAAAACTTGAATGGGAAAAAGCAACCATTAAAGATTTTTCCCATTATAATATTTATAGATCAGAAAAAGTAGAGAGTGGTTATGAGCTAATTGCTAAAGTTACAAGTAATAGTTTTGTAAATGTAGTAGAAGAGGATGGAAAACAGTACTTTTTTAGAGTGAGTACAGTTGATCAAGATGGTTTAGAAAGTAAGCATGGTGAACAATCTATTCAAGGTTTAACTCTGCTAAAGCCAAACGCACCAGCAATTGTTGAAGCTCAAATGAGGGATAATACAGTGAAATTGATTTGGAGCAAAGTAGATCCAAGAACTACCTCTTATACTGTAGTGAAAAGATATAAAACAAGTTGGATAGATGAGGTAAGTGAAGAGTTTGTAAACATAACTGACAAGCAATTTATAGACGATAAAATATTGCCAGATACAACATATTTTTATACTGTCTATGCTGTAGATTCAAACTCTTTAAAGTCCGAACCAAGTACAGAAGTTGAGCTAAAATCAAAAAAACAGCTACCAGTAGTTAAGGTGCATAAAACTACAATTCTTCCAGTTAATAATAATGATGTAGCAGTAGAGCCTGTAGTTGAAGAAGTAGAAATAATAGAAGAAGAGGTGATTACGCCTACTCAAGATTTTTAAATAGAATGAGAATGAATGCCACACTTACATATAGATAAATTTAAAGAGATAAAATTTCCTACAGTTCAAGATGGAGTTACTTTTAACTTCATTGCACAAAATGCCAACCATGATGATGAAAAGCTCATCTCAGTTAGAGTTGAGAATGATGAGTTTTTTTTACTTGTACGGGATGAGAAGGGAAAAAGACTTTTAAAATCAGATAAACTGACAAGACCAGCTTCTATCTTTAATGTTCATAAAGCCTTACTCTCCTATGCAAAAGTATCAGATATGGAAGTTTTATCTTCAAATGTTCCTCATAATCAAAAAAATGTGCACTTAGAAGAGGTGAGAGCTCTGAAGAGTATAAACTATTTTGTAGAGAGTTTTCCAACTGATAAAGAGGTGAGAATAGAGGTTGGTTTTGGTTCAGGTAGGCATCTTTTACATCAAGCTGCACAAAATCCAGATATATTATTTATAGGTATTGAGATTCATAGACCTTCTATTGAGCAAGTCTTAAAACAAGTGAGTATTCAAAATTTAGATAATCTACTAGTTTTAGACTATGATGCTAGACTTTTTATGGAGTTAGTGCCATCAAATATTGTTGGCAATATTTATGTGCATTTTCCAGTTCCATGGGATAAAAAACCCCATCGTAGAGTTATCTCAACTACATTTATTGAAGAGTCAAGAAGAGTTTTAAAGGTTGGCGGACAACTAGAGCTTCGTACAGATAGTGAGAACTATTATGCTTATTCCTATGAGACATTTATCGCATTTAACAAAACTACTCTTCATATCAATAAAAATAAAGATATTGCTATCAGTTCCAAGTATGAAGATAGATGGAAAAAAATGGAAAAGAATATTTATGATTTAACAATGCTTAATGAAGAGAAGTCTGTAGAGTTACAAATAGAGGGTGATTTTAGTTTTTCAGAAGTTACACTCAGTGAAGAGAAGTTTTTAGAGTTACATGGCGTTATTAATAAACTAGAGAGTGTGTTTATTCACTTTGAGAGAGTTTATAATTTAGAAGATGGGGTGATGGCTCGTGTGTCGTTAGGGAGTTTTGACAGACCAGAACATCTTTATATTATTCTAAGAGATAAAAAAGCTACTTATTATCCAAGGTTACCATTAAAATCTAAAAGCAATTTAAAAGCGCATAAATTTTTAGATGGAGTTTTGAATGGATAAAGTTATTATGGCTAAAGACTTATCTCTGTCATATTCAAATAACGAAACTATTATAAATCAGGTAAATTTTTCTATAAACTCTGGTGATTTTGTTTTTATAACAGGTGCAAGTGGTAGTGGAAAATCGACTCTATTAAAATCAATTTATGGAGCATTAAAACCAAAACAGGGCAGTTTAATCGTTGGAGGCGTTGAATTAAAAGGTGTTTTAAAGTCAAAACTCAATTTTCTAAGACGACATATCGGTATAGTTTTTCAAGATTATAAACTCATTAAAGAGTGGACAATTGAGAAAAACATTATGCTTCCACTTATAATCAATGGATACGATAAAAGTATAACCCAATCTCAGGTGCAAAAGCTTTTAAAACATGTACGATTGAATCATCAATCTGGAAAATATCCACTTGAACTTAGTGGTGGAGAACAGCAACGAGTTGCAATGGCAAGAGCCCTTGCTCATAACCCTATTCTTATCTTAGCTGATGAACCTACTGGAAACCTAGATGATTATTCATCACAGTTAATTTGGAATTTACTTGAGGGTGCAAAATCACAACTCAATACCACTATTGTAGTGGTGACACACCATATCCCAGAGAGTATCAATGTTGACTATAAACATTTTCATATAGAGTATGGGAGCATCCATGAAGTCAATTAAAAACCATCTTTCGTTGATAATCGCACTCCTAAGTATTTTATTTTCTATACAAGTTTTTATAATTGCTGATAGATCTATAGATGCTTATAAGGAGAAGTTGGCTAATAACTATTCAGTGGTTGTTGTGAGTCAAAAAAGGTTAACTGATAAAACTCTTTTAGGTATAAATAAAATTATTTCCAGTGTCACAGAGCTAGAGCCAGACGGAATAATTAAAAGATTAAATGCAAATATATCACCAAAAAATACAGAGTTATTAAAACTTACTCTTCCTAAATTTTATAAGTTAAAATTAAAATACTTTCCAACTCCGGATGAAATAAATGAACTAACACAAGATTTACTAAAAAACAAAAACATAAAAAAAGTGGAAGATTTTTCACATACTCATGACACAACATACAAACTACTGCTCCTTTTTAAAGGTGTTATAACTGTTTTTTCTATCTCTATGCTGGTGGTTACAATTTTACTTATATTTAAAGAGTTGAAAATATGGCAGTTTAATCATAGTGAAAGGATGAATGTTATGGGGCTATTTGGTGCGCCAGTATGGCTTCGTTCAGCTGTTTTGTTTCGCTTATCCATTGTTGACGCTCTTATAGCGAGTGTTCTCGCCTTTATAGTATTTGCATATATATCATCAAGCACTTGGATATTACAGCACTTTAGTGATGTAGGGATAGAGGTGCAAATGTTTAATCCTGTAAATGACTTTTTATTTCTCTTAGTGATCGCCATAACTTTATCTATACTTTTAGCATCATTGATTGTCTTAGGACATAAAGAAGAAGTATGATTCGATTAATTATAATTTTCATTTTTGCATTCATGCTTCTTGATGCAAAGAGTGATATAGATCAAAAAATAAAAAATACAAACAATAAACTAAGCTCATTTAGTAAAAATAAAAACATCATAAATAAAAAAATGTCAAATAATGCAAGAGCTATTTTAAAACAAAAACAAAAAATTTTAAAACAACAAAAGTTTTTGCAAAATCTTGTTTTAGAATTGGACCAAAAAGAGAATATATATAAGTCTAATATCGAAAAATTAAAAAAATTACAATCTTCTCAAGCAAATTTAAAAAAAGATCAGGAAAAAATAGAAGAAGAGTTGGTGTTTACAATTGCTCAAAGTGTTTCACTTTTTATTATACTAGAAGAGGAATATAGTGTGAGTGAAGAATCATTAATAGAGTTTGAAGTCTTAAACGAGATGTTAAAAAGATCAAAAGAAAAGGCAAACAGACTAAATGCTAAGTTTTTTCAAAATTCAAAAAATATAGATAAATTAAATATAGATGCAAGTTTCCTTGAAGTAGAAATTGCAACTATTGAAGCCAAGAAGCAGAAGTTGGAACAAACTCAAAAAGAGAATAAGAAACTACTGAAAAAACTTGAAAAATCAAAATTGGCGTATAAAAAAGACTTAAAGAAAGTCCTCAAAAAACAAGATGCCCTTAAAAAAACTTTGAGTAAACTAAATATTATTAAAATAGATGAACGCAAAAAAGCGAAAGAGGAAGCAGCAAGAAAAAAAGCTTTTGCGGCAAAGCAAATAGTAACTGATAAAGATTTACCAAAAGTAAAAAAACATGGAAGCAGTTATCAAAAAACAAAAACAAAAAAATATAGGGGAAAAAAAACGATAGCACCACTTGATTCATATACTATCACTAAAAAATATGGAACCTACACAGATCCGATTTATGGCATTAAAGTGTTTAATGAATCTATATCTTTAAAGCCTAAAAAAGCAAATGCCAAAGTGAAAACTGTTTTTAATGGAAAGGTTATTTACGCAGATAAGACAGCAGTTTTAGATAATATAGTGATTGTAGAGCATAAAAATGGATTGCATACCATCTATGCAAATCTTTCAAAAATTCATTCGAGTATTAAAAAAGGAAAAAAAATTAAGAAAGGTTATACAATAGGTAGAGTAGCTGATGAACTAATCTTTGAAGTTACTCAAAAGTCTTATCATATTAATCCAATAAGACTTTTTAAGTAATAGAAGTTTTATAGACAATTTGATATAATTGCAAAAAAATTAATGAAGAGAAACATATGAACTTTATTCAAACACGCGGATGTGATGATACTCAACCTCAAAGTGTTACATTTTCCCAAGCCATTTTAAGCCCAATTGCCTCTTTTGGAGGTCTATATGTACCAGAGACACTTCCAGAACTTGGAATGGAGTTTTTAAATAAGCATTTAAACTCCTCATATAGAGCGTTAGCTTCAGATATGTTGTCTCGTTTTGAGATAGATATAGATCAAAGTGTAATAGATGAAGCCTTAAGTTTATATGACAACTTTGATGATTCTTCAAATCCAGTTCCAGTTGTAAAAGTAAAAGAGAATCTTTATGTAAGTGAGCTTTACCATGGTCCAACTCGTGCATTTAAAGATATGGCATTGCAGCCCTTTGGTGTAGTGCTCTCTTCAATTGCTCAGAAAAATAACGAAAATTATTTAATTCTTGCTGCAACAAGTGGAGATACAGGTCCCGCTGCACTAGAGACCTTTAAAAATCGTGATAATGTGCAAGTGGTATGTTTATACCCTGATGGAGGCACCTCAGATGTTCAAAGGCTTCAGATGGTTACAGAGGATGCATCAAATCTAAAAGTTATCGGCATTAACGGTGTTTTTGATGATGCTCAAAGTGCTTTAAAACGACTCTTAGCCTCAGATGATTTTAAATCAGCATTAAAAGAAAAACATATTTCATTATCTGCTGCCAACTCAGTAAATTTTGGAAGAATTATTTTTCAAATTATCTACCATATTCATAGCTACTTAGAATTAGTGCGTCAAGGTGCTACTACAATGGGTGAAAAAGTGTACTTAAATGTTCCAAGTGGAAATTTTGGTAATGCTCTTGGTGGATATTATGCTATGAAAATGGGACTCCCTGTTCTTAAGATTATCATCTCATCAAATGAAAACAATGTTTTAACAAGATTAATTCAAACAGGTAAGTATGATATAAGGGGGGAGAGTGTTGTAGGTACAACTTCACCAGCAATGGATATTTTAAAATCTTCAAATGTTGAGAGAGTTTTATTTGATATGTTTGCAGAGGTGAGAACGAAAGAGTTAATGCAAGACTTAGAGCAAAAAGATGTTTATGAGTTGAGTGCCGATGAGTTGGCAAAACTTCAAGAGGTATTTGATGCGGATTTTTGTAATGGTGATGAGGGTAAAAAGTATATTAAAGATACATTTGTAAATGATTCTTATCTTATGGATCCTCATACTGCTACCTGCTTTAAATCTTATGAAAGTATCTCTAATCCTGATGTTAAAACTATTGTATATTCAACTGCTGAGTGGACGAAATTTTCACCTGTAATTGCAAATGCTTTAACAGGTGAGATAGATGCAGAGGATTTAGTAGCCTTAGAGTCAATTGCAAAAGAGGCAAATGTTAAGATTCCACTAATGATTCAAGAGTTGTTTAACAAAGAGGTAATTCAAAAAAGCATTATTGAAAAAGAAGATATTGAAACAGAAATTTTAAAATTTTTATAGAATACTAAAAGATGATTTAATATTGTTTTAGTGATGATATAATCTAAAAATATAAAATTAAGGAATAGTTAAATGTCAAAATATAGTGCACTTTTTGAAGATGAAGATGATGTGTTTTTAGGTTCACCAGTTAGTAAGTTGATGGATATAATTTTTAATGCTAATAACGATGTAGTTCGATTTGATTTAGAGAACTTTATGAAAAGAAGGGCTGCCTTAGAGATGGTTCTCGAAGAGAAACTAGGTGACGATTATGGTAAAATTATTGATATCTTTATGATGGAAAATCGTGATGCGGTTGAGAGCAAAACAAAGAGTTTAAGTATAGAGCTTATGGGTGAGATAGTTTCAAAGAGCGAATAAGTTAGTTTTGAAATCCATAATAAAAGTTTTTATTATTCTTTTTATTTGCATAAGTAATATTTATGCCAATGATTTTAGAGATATTGTAGAAATATCTCTAAAAAAGGATGAGCAAAAGAAAATTCTTGTAAAATATGGCAAAATTGAAAAACTTTTTAAATTTAGTTGGACTTTGTATAAAAATGGTGGATTAGTTGTTTTTAGGTCTTATGATAAAATTGTCGCACAAAATGTACTCTATCTAAGACATTCAAATCGTAGCTTTAGACTTGAACTGAAAAGTCGAGGTGCAGATTTCTATAATGTCCCCTATATGCTAGTTAAATTTAAAGAGTTTAAATTTGAGACAAATGAAGCTGTTTTTGAGCTTTTTTTGTCTGATAAGCAGGAACAAATTAGTTTAAAATATTTAAAAAATGGTTAAAGAGGTATAATGCAAAGAGTTGAGAGTGAAATTGCAAGGTTAATTAAAGAGATAGATTATGACGAAGTGACTCGTCTTTTTGGGATGCTCTCAGGTGGTAAAAGACTTCGAGCAAAACTGATTTTAAAAATAGCTCCACATAATGATAAAGCACCGCTTTTAGCTGCAATTGTAGAACTTATCCACGCTGCTAGTTTGCTTCATGATGATGTGATTGATGAGGCAACACTAAGACGAGGTGTCGCTTCTGTAAATGCAACTGAAGATAGCAAAACAGCAGTTATGCTAGGAGATATACTTTACTCTAAAGCGTTTACAGAGTTGGTTGAATTTGATAGGAGTGTAGCAAGCGTTGTAGCCTCGTCTGTTACTGCACTCTCTAAAGGTGAGATGCAAGATGTGAAAATGGCTGAGTCTTTTAACAATGATGAAGCTAAGTATCTATATATGCTCTATCTCAAAACTGCAACACTGATAGAAGCAGCAGCAATTTCATCAGCTATTTTGGCTGGAAAAGATTCAAAATCTTATGGAATTTATGGGCGAAACCTAGGGCTTTCATTTCAAATAATTGATGATATTTTGGATATCACATCTGACTCAGCAACTCTAGGAAAACCTGCTATGAATGATTTTGTAGAGGGAAAATGTACGCTTCCTTACATCTATCTCCATGAGGCAATTAACTCGGATGATAAGCTCAAACTAGAAAATCTTCACGCAAGACCTTTAGATGAACAAGAGATTCTGTGGATTAAGCAGATGATGAAAGAACATAAGAGTATTGAGCGCTCTTTTGAACTAGCTACAAAACTTTCCAATGAGGCAATGCAGGCTGTTAAAGATGACCAAGAGCTTGTTGAAATTTTAAAAACCATGATAAAAAGAAGTTACTAATGCACTATTTAACCATAAGTTTTACACATAAAAACTCTCCATTGGAAGTTAGAGAAAAGTTGTCATATCCAGATCCAGATTCACAGCGTGCTTGTTTGACAAAGTTAAGTGAGTGTGAGGATATAAATGAAATCATACTTCTTTCCACATGCAATAGAATGGAAGTTATTTGTAGCTGTAGTGATATAGCTAAGGCTACTGAGCATATATTTGCTGCTCTTGTTAAACGGGCAGGAATCTCTATAGAGGAGCTTGAGGGTAGGGCAGATGTTTTTGATGATAGTAGTGCAATACATCATATCTTTAGTGTAGCTAGTTCATTAGATTCTATGGTTGTTGGGGAAACTCAGATAGTTGGACAGATGAAAGATGCTTTTAAATTTTCACTTGAAAATAGATTTTGTGGTCAAAAACTTTCTCGTACAATGCATAGTGCTTTTAAATGTGCTGCAAAAGTAAGAAATGCTACAGATATATCATCAAAACCAGTTTCAATTGCTAGTGTAGCTGTCTCAAAATTAAAATCTGTTTTGGAAGATTTAAAAGGGAAAAAAGCCTTAATTATTGGTGTGGGTGAAATGTCTGAAATTAGTGCTAAACATTTGATAACTTCTGGTGCAGATGTTTATATCATGAATAGAACTAGAGCAAAAGCAGAAATTTTAGCAAGAGAATGTAATGCAAAAGTGATTGACTATGGAAAACTCGGTGAAGTGGTCAATGAATTTCCTATCCTTTTTACTGCTACAGGAGCACATGAAGCTATAGTTACGGATGATATTATAGAACCATGCGATTTTGATAGATATTGGTTTGATATGGCACTTCCAAGAGATATTGAGTACCATAAAGGTGAAAGGATAAACCTTTATCAAATTGATGATTTAAAAACAATAGTAACTGAAAATATGGGACTAAGAGAAGATAGTGCAAGAGCTGCTCATTCTATTATCGGTAGAGCAGTAGTTCAGTTTTTTGAATGGTTAAACACTTTGGATGTTGAACCAATGATCAAAGAGATATATCAAAAGGCATATCTAGCAGCAAATGTTGAGAGTGGTAGAGCTGTGAAAAATAGATATATTCCAAAAGAGTATGAGGCTCAAGCCAAAAAAATGTGTGAACAAGCATTAAAAAGATTTTTACATGATATGACTCAAAAGATGAGATGTGTATCTCATGAGTCCAATGGTGATTCAGTATCTGCTACTTTACAGTTTTTAGTGAATGATGAAAATACGAAAATACCAGAAAGATACAAGTGTGAACAAATGTTAAAAGGGCAAAAGTGAGAAGATCAAAAGCATTTATACCAACAACTAAAGAGGCTCCCTCGGATGCTATTCTAGCTAGTCATATCTATCTCTCCCGCGCTGGGTTTATCTCTCAAGTTGCGAGTGGATTATATAACTATATGCCATTAGCAAAGCGTGTTATTAAAAAGATTGAAAATATTATCAACGAAGAGATGAATCGTGCTGGTGCGCAAGAGGTTGAACTTAGTTTTGTTACTCCTGCAGAATTATGGCAAGAGAGTGGCAGAATTGATAAGTTTGGTAAAGAACTTCTAAGATTGCATGATAGAAAAGAAAATCTTTTTGTACTTGGACCAACGCATGAAGAGATGATGGTTGATATGGTTCGCAATCGTATAACTAGCTACAAGCAACTTCCAGTAAATCTCTATCAGATTAAAACAAAATTCAGAGATGAAGCGAGACCTAGATTTGGACTTATGCGTGGTCGCGAATTTATCATGAAAGATGGGTATAGTTTTCATGCTACTACAGAGGATTTAGATAGAGAATTTGATGCTATGGAAAAAGCATATAAAAGAGTTCTCAAAAGACTTGGAGTTGATTTTAGAGTCGTTGAAGCTGATAGTGGTGCAATTGGAGGCAGTGGCTCTAAAGAGTTGATGGTTATTGCGGATTCTGGTGAGGATACTATTGCAATGTGTTCTAAATGTAAATATGCTGCTAACATTGAAGCTGCAAAAAAAGGCCGTGGTTACAACCCGCCAGAGGCTCCAGGTGTTGAGTTTAAAAAATTCAGAACACCAGATATAAAAAGTATAGATGACTTGTCCTCTTATCTGGAAGTTGATAGCTTTTATACAGTAAAATGTGTAGCTAAAAAAGTTGTTTATGAAGATATAACAGAGATAGTTTTATTTTTTATGCGTGGGACTCATAACTTGCAAGAAGCTAAAGCGATAAAAGCAACGGATGCATTAGAAATACTAGATGTGAGTGAAGAGGAGCTAAGGGAGATAGGATTGGTTCCTGGTTTTATAGGACCACTTGATCAAGACAAAGCGAAACATGTAATAGACAATGATCTTCAGTATGCAGATGAGATGATTTGTGGTGCAAATGAGTTAGATTATCATTATCTTGGTGTAGATATGGCTATTTTAAGTGAAGTGGCTTACTATGAAGATATTACAGAGGTAAAAGAGGGTGATATGTGTCCTCAATGTTGCGGAAAGCTTAAGCTTACAAAAGGGATAGAAGTAGGGCATATCTTTAAACTAGGTACAACTTACTCATCAGCATTAAAAGCAGAGTTTTTAGATGAAAATGGAAAAGCAAAACCATTTGAGATGGGAACTTACGGGATGGGTGTAAGTAGATTGGTCGCAGCAATTATAGAACAACATCATGATGAATATGGCTGTATATGGACAAAAGCAACAGCCCCCTATATGGTTAATGTAATGATTTCAAATATTAAAGATTCGGAGCAATTAGAACTAGGCGAAGAGTTATATGCCAAACTTCAGGAATTAGGCATTGAAGTTGTACTTGATGATAGAAAAGAGAGATTTGGCTTTAAGATGAAAGATGCCGAGCTTATAGGTTTTCCATATACTGTTATTATTGGAAAAGAGTTAGTAAATGGGCTTGTTCAAATATATGATAGAAAAACTAAAGAGAAAACATCTGTAAATAAAGATGAAATTTTTGCAAAGATTATGGAACTTATATAATAATGATATATTTCTTAATTTACCTATTTTTAGAGGTTATAATATCTGTAAACCTTTCATCATATCTTGGTGGTTTATTGACTTTTTTAGAAATAATAATGAGTGCTTTTATAGGTGTATCGATATTAATAAACTTTAGAAATACGATAAGAGAGAATTTAAATGCTGTCTCATATAACTGCATAGACCTGCAACAATTTCAAAATTTAAATCTTTTTACTCTTCTTGGGGCTGTATTATTAATTGTTCCTGGTTTTTTAACAGACATAATTGGACTTTTATTGCAGTTTAGCGTCTTAACAAGTATGCTTGTTAACCGTTATAATGTAAAATCAGGTAGTTGTAAAACAAATCAAAAACAAAATAATATACAAAAGGATAATGATGTCATTGATGTTGAAATTATTAACGACAACTCTACTATTAAGTAGTTTACTCCCGGCAAGTTCTTCTGATAGAACAATTGAGAAATTTTTAGAAGAAAAATTTAAAGCAAATCCAAATATAGTCTCTTTAAAAGTTAAGATAAAAGATAAAATCGCTGTAGAGAAGTTAAAAGGTTGGGATGCTTACATAGTTAATATGAACGCTACCGTTAAAGCAAAGCCTAAAAATCGTACAATTAATCAAAAAATGATTTGGTTCTCAAATGGTGATATTTTAACGCAAGACTTCATAGATATTGCATCTGGTAATAGTTTAAAAGATTTAATAGCACCAAAGTTTAAAGATGAGTATTACAAAAAAGAGAATTTAATTTATGGTAATGCTAATGCAAAACATAAAGTTGTAATTTTCTCAGATCCACTATGTCCATTTTGTAGAGACTTTGTCCCTAAAGCTATAAACGAGATGAAAAAGCAAACAGATAAATTTGCAATTTATTATTTCCATCTTCCTCTTGCATCACTACATCCAGCGGCAGTTGAGCTTAGCAAAGCTGCAATAGCAGCAGAGCTTAAAGGTCATAAAGATGTTGTGCTTAACCTTTATAAAGTAAAAGTGGACTCAAAAGAACGCGATGTTAAAAAGATTTTAAAAGCTTTCAATAAGGTGATCAAAGCAGATATAAAACCATCAGACTTACAATCATCTGCTGTTATGAAACATTATGATTATGATCAAAAAATGGCTGATAAGCTTATGGTTCAAGGAACTCCTACAATGTATTTTGATGGAAAAGTAGATAAATCAAAGAAAAAATATAAAAAGGTTCAATAGGGATGGATACATTAACAATTGCAACAAGAGTATCAGACTTAGCGCTTTGGCAGGCATATCACATCAAAGCTAGAGTAGAAGCAACTTATCCTGAGGTAAAAGTTGAACTAAACAAAATAGTAAGTAATGGCGACAAGGTTTTAGATAAACCACTAGCACTTATTGGTGGTAAGGGTCATTTCACAAAAGAGCTTGAAGATGAGATGTTGGCTGGTAATGCAGATATTGCAGTGCATAGTTTAAAAGATGTTCCAACATATATACCTGAGGGTTTAGAGCTTGTTGCAGTTACACAAAGACAAGACCAGAGTGATGTTTTTCTTTCTCATAAATATGCTAACCTTGAAGAGTTGCCACAGGGTGCAGTAGTTGGGACAACAAGTTTAAGAAGAAGAATGCAACTTTTGCAACAACGCCCTGATTTAATAGTAAAAGATTTACGCGGTAATGTAAATACAAGACTTAGAAAGCTAGGTGAAGGGCAATATGATGCAATTATTTTAGCATGGATAGGTCTTCACAGATTAGATTTGCTCAAGGATATTCCATATACTGAAAAATTATCACTTGATATGATGATACCTCCAATGGGGCAAGCTGCTCTTGGTATTGAGATAGTTTGCGGAAATGAAAAGGTTAGAGAGATAGCCGAGAGTTTAAAAGATTTAGACACATTTATCTGTACGCAAATAGAGAGAGATTTTATCTCTAAAATAGGAGCTGGATGTTCTGCTCCTGTTGCTTGTAATGCAGTAATAAATGAAAATAAAGTAACTTTTAGAGTAATGTTAGGTTATCCAGACGGCACAAATATTATGCAAGAAAAAGTTATAGTAAATGTTGATGAGTCTAAAGATTTAGGTGCACAACTTGCTTATAAAATGATTGAAGCTGGCGCTTTAGAGTTACTTAAAGACGCTGAAAAAATTGCATTTAAAGATGAGATGCCACAAAGATTATAAGAGATTACACTATGAAAAAAACGATCAAACTTTTAACGAAAGAGAATGAGATTCGAGTTATTGATGATGCACTTGATATATATCTTGAGATACCGCATTTAGCTTATGCGGAGGTGAAGAAAAAAGATGGTGGTAAAGCACTTCTCTTTACTAATGTAATAGACAAAAAAAGTGGTAAAAAGTTTGATGAAAGTGTTTTGATGAATGTTTTTGGTTCATATAAAAGATGTGAACTTCTCTTTGGCAGAACTATAGAATCTATAGCAGATGAGATAACAAAACTTTTACATATGAAACCACCCGCTAGCTTTGGTGAAAAACTTTCAATGGCAAGTGACCTTTTTGCATTAAAAAATATTTTTCCTAAAAGACTAAAAGGTAAGGGAAAGTGTCAAGAGATTGAGTACCTTAATGATGATATTAATCTTTTAGACATTCCTGTTTTGACAACTTGGGAACAAGATGGTGGACCATTTATTACGATGGGTCAGGTATATACACAAAGTTTTGATGGTCAATTGGTAAATGTTGGGATGTATAGGCTGCAAGTATATGATAAAAACCATTTAGGGATGCATTGGCAAATACATAAAGATAGCTCTCACTTTTTTGATCAGTATCAAAAAGCTGGTAAAAAAATGCCTGTAAGTATCGCTATTGGTGGAGATCCACTCTATACTTGGTGTGCAACTGCACCTCTCCCATATGGGGTAAATGAACTTCTCATGTATGGGCTTATAAAAAAACAACCAGCAAGATTAGTTCAATCAATAACTACACCGCTTTGTGTCCCAGAAGACGCAGACTATGTAATAGAGGGTTGGATTGATCCGAGTGAATTAAAAACCGAAGGTCCATTTGGTGATCATACTGGATATTATACTCTTGAAGAGCCGTACCCGGTTATGGAAGTGAGTGCAATAACAACTAAAAAAGACAGAGTCTTTTTAGCAACTGTTGTTGGTAAGCCACCTCTTGAAGATAAGTATATGGGTTGGGCTACAGGGAAAATATTTTTTCCATTATTAAAAACTACTGTACCTGATTTGCTTGATTATCATATGCCAGAAAATGGTGGTTTTCATAATTTAATTTTAGCAAAAATGCAACCACACTATAAAGGTCATGCAAAACAATTTATGCACGCTTTTTGGGGTGCAGGACAGATGAGTTTTGTAAAACATGCAATTTTTGTAGATGAAAATGGACCAAGACTTGATAATTACGAGGTATTTGCAACATATATACTAGATAGATTTACACCAAAATCTATGTTTATATCAGAGGGAATATTAGATGCGCTTGATCACTCCTCCCCTGAAACATTAGTTGGTGGCAAACTAGGTATTGATGCTACAGCAGCAAATAAAGTGGAAGCTCCACAACTTTTAGGTGATGAAGAGTTACTTAAAGAGGTAAAAGAGCTTATCCCTGATGCAGTTGATTTGCATCAGTTTATGAGAAGAACTAAAAATCCAATTACAGTTATTTCTTTAAATAAAACAAAAACAGTTAAAGAGTATTTTGAAGCTTTAGTTACACTGAGTACATATATACGCATCGTAGTTTTTGTTGATGTGGAAAAAAATGATGTGAACAATTCATATATGATTATTTGGCGTGTTACAAACAATATGGACGCACAAAGAGATATATTTATCTCTGGATTGATGGTGGGAATAGATGGAACAAATAAAACTTCACTCGATGGTTTCACTCGTGAGTGGCCCGATGATGTTGATTGCACAAAGAGTGTTGTTGAATCATTAAAAGAGAAAGGTTTATGGGACTTAGATGATAAGTTGTTTAATGAGTATCAATTGATGTAATAATAATTTTATTTCTTTGTTATATCATTTAATTTAGCTAAAATACCGAACTTTTATATATTGGAGAAAATATGGATAAAATGTGGTCAGGGCGTTTTAATGCGAGCGCTTCAAGCTTATTAGACCAATTTAATGCTTCAATCATGTATGACAAAAAATTATACATTGAAGATATTGAAGGCTCGCTTGCTCACGCAGCGATGCTCACAAAACAGGAAATCTTAACTACTGAGGAATTTCGTCTCATTACAGATGGCTTAAATCAGGTAAAAAATGAGATAGAATCTAATAAGTTTGAGTGGAATATCTCAGATGAAGATCTTCATATGGCGATAGAGAAACGCTTAACTGCCATCATTGGTGATGCTGGTAAAAAACTTCATACAGCAAGAAGCAGAAATGATCAAGTTGCGGTTGATTTTCGCCGTTTTGTATTAAAGAGAAATTTGGATATCGTTGAAGCTCTTAAACTTTTAATGAAAGAGATTTTAGTAGTTGCCCAGAAGCATACTGAGACTCTTATCCCTGGAATGACTCACTTGCAACACGCGCAACCAACAAATTTTGGTTTTCATTTAGGTGCTTACCTCTCTATGTTTAAGCGTGACATTGTAAGATTTAAAGATTCATATAAAAGAAATAATGTATCTCCTTTGGGATGTGCTGCATTAGCGGGAACTCCACACAATGTAGATAGAGATATGACTGCAGAGCTTCTTGGCTTCGATAGTGTAAGTGTAAATTGTTTAGACACAGTGAGTGACAGAGATTTTGCATTAGAAATTTTATTTAATATCTCAACGATGATGATGCATATTTCAAGACTTTCAGAAGAACTAGTGATGTGGTCAAGTTATGAGTTTGCTTTTGTAGAGCTAAGTGATGAATACTCAACAGGTAGCTCGATTATGCCACAAAAGAAAAATCCAGATGTTCCAGAACTTTTGCGTGGAAAAACGGGTCGTGTTTATGGCTCATTGATGGGTCTTTTAACTGTTATGAAAGGTCTGCCACTTGCTTATAACAAAGATACTCAAGAGGACAAAGAGGGTGTGTTTGATTCCGTTGAAACAGCATTAATATCCCTAGAAATTTTAAAAGAAGCTATAAAGACTATGGAAGTAAAGGCTCACAATATGGAGAGTGCTTGTTCTGTTGGGCATTTGGCTGCAACAGATTTAGCAGATTACTTGGTTGAAAAATGTGGTATTCCATTCAGAGAAGCTCACTTTATTACGGGACATGCAGTTGCAAAAAGTGAAGAGTTAAAGATTGATTTAAGCGACATAGAACTTAAATATCTTCAAGAGATAGACTCTAGAATTAACGAAGATGTATTGGAGTTTTTAGTTTTAAGAAACTCTATGAATGCAAGAACATCTGTAGGTGGTACATCAACTGCAAGAACCCTAGAGCAGTTAGAACAATTTAAAACTTTTTTAGAAGGATAGTTAGATAATGAAAGTAAGCATCACACATAAAGATGGTATGAAGTTTGAAGCAAAAACTTCCAAAAGCAGTTTTATAATTGATTGTCCAGTAATCTCACCTATTGAGTATTTTTTATCAGCTATTATCACTTGTAGTGCTACTGATATTATTTTAATACCAAAAAATCAAGGTAAATCAGTAACTGATTTAGTAGTTGATGGTGAGGCTGTAAGAAACGAAGAACATCCATGTAAATTTAACACTCTGCATTTAACATATAGCTTTAACTCAGACGGTGATGATGAAACAGCTGCTCGTTGGGTTATGGCATCATTAGAGACATATTGTTCAACCATAAATACTATAAGAGATACAACAGCTATAACTTACTCTATCACTCACAATGGAAAATTGATTCGCGAAAAAGAAGAGATAATTTCTGGTGGCGGCACTACGATAGATATGGGTGAGATAGAGAGTTGCCCCTCTTAAATTCTAAAAGTATTTAACTTTTAGAATCGCTTAAAAATGACCTTTCGGATCTGCATCGCTAAAGTGTCCCCATTTAAGTTTTGCACCACCTAAAACATGAAAATGCAGGTGTTTTATCTCTTGCCCACCATTATCACCAATGTTAGTAATGACTCTATAGCCACTCTCGTTTATGTTAACTTCTTGTGCTATTTTTTGTATAAAACTACTCATTTTCCCCATTAAATCTGCACTTGCTTCATTGAAGCTATCTACATGAATTTTAGGAATTGCTAAAATATGAACTGGTGCTTTTGGATTAATATCATGAAAAGCGATAAAATCATCATCTTCTAAAATTATATTTGAGGGTATCTCCTGATTTACTATTTTACAAAATAAACACATCTTTTTTCCTTTTATTTAAACTAAATATCTACAATTGTAGCATATAAAATAATTAATGAAGCTATATGTAAAACAATTTTGACTATAATCCATATTAAAATTTAAGAGGGTGTTGTTTTATATATAGCACCTAACAATTATGGAGCCTCTATTTGAAAGAGTGGTACGATGCAATAAAAGAAGCACAGAATGTTGAAAAACTAGAAGAGATTCGCATATCTGTATTTGGAAAAAAGGGTGTCTTAGCACAAGAATTTGCTAAGATGAAAAGTGCCCCAAATGAGCAAAAAGCACAAATAGCAAAAGATTTAAATACTCATAAAAGTGCACTTATGAATGAGTTAACAGCAAAAAAAATAACTTTACAAACTTTAGAACTGCAAGTTGCAATGAAAGCTGAATCTATAGATGTTTCACTTTTTAGTTCTAAAAGTCAGGCTGGTGCCTTACATCCAGTTATGGAGACAATGGATAAGATAGTGGAATATTTTTCTGCTATGAATTTTTCTGTAAAAACAGGTAATATGGTAGAAGATGATTTCAATAACTTTGAAGCACTAAATCTTCCAAAATATCACCCAGCAAGAGATATGCAGGATACTTTTTACTTTAAAGATGAGATGCTACTTCGTACTCATACTTCACCAGTTCAGATAAGAACTATGATGCATACAAAGCCTCCTATCCGTATGATAGCTCCTGGTGCAGTTTTTCGTCGTGATTATGATTTGACACATACCCCTATGTTTCATCAGGTTGAGGGGCTATTAGTGGATGAAGAGGGCAAAGTCTCATTTGCAAATCTAAAATATATATTGGAAGATTTTTTGAAGTATATGTTTGGTGATATCGAGGTGCGTTTTCGCCCCTCTTTCTTCCCTTTTACAGAACCATCAGCAGAGGTTGATATCTCATGTGTATTTTGTAAAGGCGATGGATGTCGTGTGTGTTCTAAAACTGGCTGGTTAGAAGTTTTGGGATGTGGTATTGTTGATCCAAATGTATTTGAAGCGGTTAAGTATAAAAATGTAAGTGGCTATGCTTTTGGTTTAGGAGTTGAAAGGTTTGCAATGTTAATTCATCAAATTGGTGATTTACGCTCTTTATTTGAGGGAGATATTAAGTTGTTGGAGCAGTTTCAATGATAGTTACTAGAAGTTGGCTAGAAGAGTGGATAGATTTAAAAGGTATATCAACCAAAGATATCGTTAAGACATTCAACTCTATTGGTTTAGAAGTTGATAAAATTCACAGATACGAAGTTCCAAAAAAAATTATATTTGGAAGGGTAATAGAGTGTGAAAAACATCCAGATGCTGATAAATTAAATGTATGTAAAGTAGATATTGGAACAAGTATTCGTCAAATAGTTTGTGGCGCTTCAAATATTCGTGTTGGTTTGGATGTTGTTGTTGCAACAATTGGTGCTGTAATGCCAAGTGGACTTGTGATAAAACCTGTAAAACTTCGTGGTGTTGAGAGTGAGGGGATGATTTGTTCAGCAAGTGAGATAGGACTTGCAGATACAGATGATGGCATAATAGAATTAGATGCGAGTGTAGGTTCTTATATATTAGGTGGTGAGGTGTGTGAAAACTCATCATTCAACGATGATTTAATTGAGATAGAACTTACGGCAAATAGGGGTGATTGTTTGAGTGTTAGAGGTGTGGCACGAGATTTAAGTGCAGCATTTGATAGACCACTCAAAGAGAATAATTTCAATGAGAATGAAGATAGAAGAATAGGAATTGGCAGAATACTAAGTCTTCATCACGATAAAGATTTGAATGTAAACCTAAGATATAGAGCTATAGAGTTAAAGAATTTGCATTTACCATTTATGGTAAAACTGAGACTTGCTCAAATTGAAGATACAAGAAAATCAGACATAGAATCAATTATGCTATATGCTACACATAGCAGTGGTGTTATTCTAAGAGCATATAATTATGAGTTTTTCTGTGAAGAAAATAAGAGTGTAGCCAAAATAGAGCTGTATGAAGATGAGAATGGTTATGCTTGTGTTAAGTTTAAAGATAAAGCCTCTACAATAGGAATTATTCAAGATGACATTTCAAAAGTAACCTATACTGAGGGTACCGTTTTAATTGAAGCTAGTTATATAGCACCAGATGTTATTTCAAAAAAAATGTCTGTAAATAAAATCCCTTCTGGTCCAATGTATTATAAAACATCCAGAGGAAGTGAGCCTGAATTAAATCAGGGTCTTAATTTTTGTTTAGATATTATTGAAAACAACTCTACATCATCAGTTTTTGGTGGAAGTATAGAGTATTGTGATTCCTATGTAAACAATATTGTAAGCATTAGTAAAGGGGAGATTGATGATATTATAGGTGCTGATATTGACAAGGTTAAAATCACTAAAATATTGAAAAACCTTGGTTTCAACACAAATAAATCACAATCTGATAGTTTTGTTATATCTGTTCCGCGTTTTCGTCATGATATTGTCAACAAGCAAGATATTATTGAAGAGATAGTGCGTATGGTTGGGATTGATAATATTCCATCAAAACCCTTCACTTTTACGGAAGACAATAGGCTAGGGGATGATTATTATGCATATAAAAAGAAGCGTACCTTTAGACATCGTGCCGCAAACACAGGATTTTTTGAAAGTGTACATTTTGTTTTTGATGAGAAAAAAATTCTTCAAAAATATGGATTTGAAACTACTAAAGAAGAGTTAGAACTTTTAAATCCAATTGTAAATACACTTGATACATTACGCTCAACACTCTTAACGGGCCTTCTAAAAGCAGCATCATTAAATGCTAAAAATGGATACGCTTGTATTAAACTTTTTGAAATTGGTTCTGTATTTAATGCATCAAGAGAAGAGTCTTTGAGAATGGCGATGCTTTTTTCTGGAAATAAAGAGAATGAAAACCTTTCAAATGCAGGTAAACCAGCTACAGTTGATTTTGGTATATTTGCACAGAAACTCTCCGATGTTATTGGAGCGTTTGAGTTAAGAGAGGCGAAGACTAAGCATAGTTTATCTCATATTTATCAGAGTGCAGAGATTCTCATCAATGGTGAGATTGTAGGTGAAATCTTTCGAGTGCATCCAGGTGTTGAAAAGAGTTATGATTTAGATACTACATTTGTATGTGAACTCTCCTTTGATAAACTTCCTTATGGACTCAAAACGGCTAAAAAAATATCTAAATATCAAGCATCAACGAGAGATTTGAGTATTATAATGCCTAAAGAGATGAGCTATGAGAAAGTGAAGAGTGTTATTAACTCAAATGCTAGTGCAGAGTTGATTGATTTTTATCCCGTTGATAAATATTTTGATGAATCTTTGGGTGAGAATATGAGTTTATCAATCCGTTTTATACTTCAATCCGATGATAAAACTCTTGAAGAAGATGATATTACTTCATCCATGGATGCTATTGTAAAAGCCCTTCAAAGTGAATTAGGTATTGGACTTAGATGAGTAAAGTTATAGTAAGTCCCGCGCAAAAATTTTCACTGAGTATTGAGAAGATAGCTCCTGATAAGTCAATTTCACATAGAAGTGCTATGTTTGCTATGCTAGCATCAGGTACTACAGAAATTACAAACTTTTTAAGAGCAGAAGATACTTTAAACTCTTTAAAGATAGTAAAAAATCTTGGTGCGACTGTTGTAGATGATGGTGAAGTGATTACAATTAGTTCTGATGGGATAAAAGAACCATTTGAAATTCTTGATTGTGGAAATTCTGGAACAGGGATGAGACTTTTTTGTGGTTTATTGAGTTCAGCGAATGGCCACTTCGTTGTAACTGGTGACAAATACTTGCGTAAGCGTCCCATGAAGCGTGTGACTAATCCACTTCGTGAAATTGGTGCAATAATTGATGGAAGAGAAGATTCAAATTTAGCGCCACTAAGTATCAGAGGAGCTTCACTGAAAGCTTTTGATTATGAGAGTAAGATAGCATCTGCACAAGTGAAATCATGTATGATACTAGCAGCTCTTCATGCTGATGGAACTTGTACTTACACTGAACCGGAACTTTCTCGTGATCATACGGAGAGAATGCTAAAAGGGATGGGTGCAGATATACAAGTAGATGGATTGAAAACTACTATCGCTCCTATGAAAGAACTTCTTTCCCCTTTAACCATTAGAGTTCCTGCTGATCCATCAAGTGCATTTTTCTTTGCGGTTGCAGCGGCTGTAACTCCCGATTCAGATATTGTTTTACAAGGAATTACTCTTAACCCTACTCGAATAGAAGCTTTTAAAGCCTTAGAAAGAATGGGTGCAGATATTAGATACGAATTGACTGATAATAAATATGAACCAATAGGGGATATATATGTCAAGTATGCTCCGCTTCATGCTATTACTGTAGAAGATAATATCTCATGGCTTATAGATGAACTTCCTGTACTCTCAATCGCATTTGCTTGTGCAGAGGGTGAAAGTGTCATCAAAAATGCAGAGGAACTTCGTGTGAAAGAGTCTGATAGAATTTCTACTGTTGTAGAAGGTTTAAGAGCTTGTGGTATTGAAGTTCATGAGTATAAAGATGGTTATAAGGTTGTTGGTGGCGAATTGAAAAGTGCTACAGTTGATAGTGATGGTGATCATAGAATTGCTATGAGTTTTATAATCGCTGGACTTAGATGTGGCATGGAAGTAACTGATTTAGACTGTATCAATACATCATTTCCAAACTTTTTTGAACTATTGCAAAAAATTACAAATATAGAATTAAAGTAAACAAGAGAGACAAATATAGTGAAGATAGAACTTGCTGAAAATTATGGATTTTGTTTTGGTGTTAAGCGTGCAATTAAGATAGCAGAAGAGAATGTTAACGCTTCTACATATGGTGCACTTATACACAATTCCAAAGAGATTGAGAGGCTTGAAAAAGATTTTAAAGTTGGTTTAACAGATAATCATAAAAGCTTTAAAGCTGGTGAAAAAGCGATAGTCCGTACACATGGAATACCGAAAAATGAACTTCAAGAACTTCGAGATACTAAAGTAGAAGTTGTAGATGCGACCTGCCCCTATGTAACTAAGCCGCAACAAATTTGTCAAGAGATGAGTGAGGAGGGTTACGACATAATTATTTTTGGTGATGAAGCACATCCAGAGATAAAAGGTGTAAAGTCATATGCTACTTATGGAGCTAGAGTTGTCACTAGCACTAAAGATATAGAAGATTTAAAACTCAAAGATAAAATTGCCTTAGTTGCACAGACAACCAGAAAAGTTGAAGATTATATGGAGATAGCCAATTATCTAATACCGAGATACAAAGAGGTAAGAGTTTTTAATACCATATGCAATGCAACTTTTGAGAATCAAGAAGCTGTTAAAAAAATTTCCACAAAAGCTGATGTTATGATAATTATTGGTGGAAAAAACTCATCAAATACCAAACAACTTTTTAGTATTTCTCGTGATAATTGTCACAATAGTTATCATATAGAAGATGAAAAAGATTTAAACATTGAATGGTTTAGAGATAAATCATTTTGTGGAGTGAGTGCTGGTGCTTCTACTCCAGACTGGATTATTCAAAATGTTGTTAATTTCATAGAAGATAATGTTAATAAATAACTCCTTTATAGACTTTTATCCTTTTTATCCTTAAATTACTTCATGTTTAATATTTAGATAATCATACTTTAGATATAATCACGACAATTTTTATGTAACAAGAGGATAGGTAATGGCGTTCGATAACGAATCATTTGAAGAAGAAGAAAATTTTGCAGAGATGTTTGCTGCAAGTGAAAAAAAGCAAGAAACAAGTCGCATCGTAGAGGGTGAAATTGTTGAGATCCAAGAGGATGAAAATAGAGCATTAGTTGGTGTTGGTGATAAGTTAGAAGGTATTATATATCTTGATGAGATCCGTGGTGAAAACGGAGAACTAATGTTTGCCACAGGTGATAAAATTAAAGTAATGGTAATGGGATACTATAATGAGCGTCCTAAAATATCTTACAAAAAGGTTTTAGAGCAACAAAAAACTATTGACTTTATTGATGCAAATAAAGAAAACTTTGAAGATGTGATTATTGAAGGTATTATTACTAAGAAAAATCGTGGTGGATATGTCGTTGAAGCTGATGATGTTTCTTTCTTTATGCCTCGTTCTTTAGCAGCGTTTAAAGATAGTGATGATGTAGTAGGTCGTAAGATTAAGGCTCAAGTTGTTAAAATTGATCCAGTTGAAAACTCTATTGTTGTTTCTCGTCGTAAATTATTTAATGAAGAGCGTAAGAAAAAAAAAGAGATTATTGACAAGCTGATGGAAGAAGATACTATCGTTGAAGGTACTATAAAAAAGATTACTAGCTACGGTATGTTTGTAGATGTTGGTGGGGTAGATGGTTTAGTCCATTATAATGAAATTAGCTATAAAGGTCCTGTTAATCCATCTAAACTTTATAAAGAGGGTGATGTTGTAACAGTTAAGGCTATCTCTTATGACAAAGATAAAAGACATCTCTCTTTATCTATAAAAGCTGTTCTTCCAGATCCATGGGCAGAAGTTGAGAGTGAATTGGATGAGGGTGACACTATTACTGTAACTGTTTCAAATATTGAAGCTTATGGTGTATTTGTTGATTTAGGAAATGATATAGAAGGTTTCTTACATATTTCAGAAATTACTTGGAATAAAAATGTTAAAAATCCTAACGATTATTTAACTGTTGGTGAAGAGATTGATGTTGAAGTTATCGAAATTAATCCAAATACTCACAAGCTGCGTGTTTCACTCAAAAGACTTTTACCAAAACCTTTTGATGAGTTTTTGAAAAAATATAATGAGGGTGATATTGTAACTGGTACAGTTACATCTTTAACTGATTTTGGTGCTTTTGTTCGTATTGATGGTGTTGAGGGCTTATTGCATAATCAAGATATCTCTTGGGATAAAAATACAAAATGTAAGGATGTTCTGAAATCTGGTGAAGAGGTGGAAGTTAAAATTGCTAAGATTAACTCTGAAGATCAAAAAATATCTTTAAATCGTAAAACTCTTTTAGAAAGCCCGATAGATAAATTTGCTACTGAAAATAAAGTAAATTCCGTTGTAAAAGGGACTATCCGTGACATTAAAGATTTTGGTGTTTTTGTATCGTTAAACGATGGTGTTGATGCACTGATTCGTGATGAAGATTTGTCTCCACTTGTAAAAGAAGAGTTAGAAGTTGGACAAGAGATTGAAGCTGCAATAGCAGTTATCGATACTCGTCGTGATCGTATCCGTCTTTCTGTGAAAAAGTTAGACTATATCAAAAATCAAGCATTACTTGAAGAGATTAATGATACTCAATCACATTCTCTAGGTGACTTGATAAAAGATAAATTCAAGTAACCATAATGCAAAAGGTTTTAAAGTGGTTTACACCAGTCTTAACACTGGGTGTTGCCATTTTTATTGTCCTTTTTTTGATTTCAATAAACTCCTCAGAGGAGTTTGTTGAGATGGAACCCTTGACCTATAAGAGTGAAATAGTTCAAGATAAGCCAAAGAAGATTTGGCTGAACCATTTTTCCAAGACAGAGAGATTAGGATATTTTTATCCTGTTAATGAAATCTATGTAAATGTAGATTTAATTGAGACAATTTCTACTGATACATTATATAAGTTATCAGCCTCTTTTTTAGATCCATATCAACTATTTTGCCTAAAAGAAGAATTAAAGCAACATAAGTTTAGATATTCTCTTAAAAAAGATAAAAACGGTGTAGAGTTATTTGTTTTTTCTAAGAGTGTAAACAAGCTAAACTCTCTCGTTAAAGTTTTAAAAAATTATCAAATTTCGGCAACTATTAAGCCGTATAAAGAGGAAGTGTAATGAGCCGTGAAACAAATACCCTAGGGGTAAAAAAATATACTGTAGTAGTTTGTGACCATATCCATGAAGCTGGATTAGAGATGCTTCGTAATGATAAAGATATAAACTTTATTATGGCTGCTAATGAAGATAAGGTAAAGCTTTTAGATATTATTGCAGATGCTGATGTTGCAATAACTAGAAGTTCCACTGATATAGATGATAAGTTTATTAAAGCAGCTAAAAACATGAAGGCGATTGTCCGTGCTGGTGTTGGTGTGGATAATGTTGACATCCCAGGATGTTCAAAAGAGGGTATCATTGTTATGAATGTTCCAACCGCTAATACTATCGCAGCAGTAGAACTTACAATGACACATATGCTTTCATGTATGAGAATGTTTCCATATTCACATAACCATCTTAAAAACGAGAGAGTTTGGAAAAGAGAGAAGTGGTATGGGCATGAGATGAAGGGTAAAAAACTTGGTGTTATCGGTTTTGGTAACATAGGTTCACGCGTAGCTAAGCGTGCTGCATCTTTTGAAATGGATATTATTGCATATGATCCTTACATCCAGCCATCTAAAGTTACAGATTTAGATATGACTTATACGAAAGATTTTGCAGATATTTTAGCTTGTGATATTATCACAATACACACTCCAAAAAATCAAGAAACATTCAATATGATTGATGAAGCTGAATTTGCTCAAATGAAAGATGGTGTGGTTGTAATCAACTGTGCTCGTGGTGGCCTTTATAATGAAGAAGCACTTTATAATAATTTAAAATCTGGAAAAATCCGTTTTGCAGGAATAGATGTTTTTAATAAGGAACCAGCAATAGATCATCCATTATTAGAGCTTGATAATATCTGTGTTTCACCTCACTTAGGTGCCAATACATTTGAGTCTCAGTATAATATTGGAACTCAAGCAGCACAAAATGCTATTGAAGCTGCTAAAGGCATCTCATTTGCCCACGCTATGAACTTGCCAATAGATGAGAGCTCTATCCCAGCCTTTGTAAAACCATTTTTACAAATGGGACAAAAAATTGGTTTCTTAGCATCGCAGATGAATAAATCTCAAATCATTGCAATTAAAGTAAGTGGACAGGGCGAGATTTCTAATTATGTTGAATCTCTTTCTACTTTCGTTGCTGTTGGAGCTATGAGTCACAATAGTGGCGATACTATAAATTATGTTAATGCAGAGTTTGTTGCAAAAGAAAAAGGGATTAAGATAGAATCAGAATCTCTTAATGAGTCATCTGTATATAAAAATTTAATTACTATTAAGCTTACTACTGCTGAGGGTACAACTATAATAAGTGCTACTATCTTTGATGATAATATTCAACGCATTGTTGCTATTGATGGTTTTGATATTGAAGTGGTATTAAAAGGTGATATGATTTTATTTAAAAATAGTGATGTTCCAGGTGTTATTGGGAGTATTGGATCTATCCTTGCTAACAATAGTGTAAATATTTCTGACTTTTCATTAGCTAGAAATGCTGACTCTCAGGCATTAGCGGTTATTTTAGTGGATGATATTGTTAATGATGCTGTACTTAATGAACTCAAAACTCTTGAAGCTTGTCTCAGCGTTAATTACGCTCACCTATAGTCTTTTCGTAATAGACCTCTTGTAAAAGAGGTCTATCTCTTCTCCTTCAACCAAACCAAATAGTTTAGTTTTACGGTTCGTAAACAGATACAGATTTTTTATCATGAAAGTTGAAATGACGCTCTAAATCTGCATTGTATAAAAGTACAGGTACTACTACTAATGAGGCAATAACAGCTGCTATTGTTCCAAACATTAAAGCGACACCAAGTCCGCCAAATACTGCATCTCCAGCTAAAAGAGAAGAGGCAAGTATAATTGCAGCAGCAGTAAGAAAAATCGGTTTAGCCCGTGTTGCAGTAGCGTAAGCGATAGCTTCTGCTTTGTGCATCCCTTTTTCACCCATGAGTGACTTCGTAAAATCAATAAGAAGAAGAGAGTTTCTAGAGCTAATACCAATAAGAGCGATAAATCCAATTAAAGAAGTAGCTGTGAGGAAGAATGTATCTGTTGTAAAGATATCCATGATCCAATGCCCTATAATAACTCCTATTATTGAGAGAAAAGAACCTAAGAGAATAATGCCACTGAGTGTATAGCTTTTATAGTAAATGACCATTAGTAAAAAGATAAGAACTAGTGCTGCGATAAATGCACCACCAAGTTCAACAAAGGTATCAAGTGTTACTTCCATCTCTCCATCCCAAATGAGTTTATAAATTTCTCCAGTTCTCTTATCTGTAAGTTGCAGGTTGTATATCCCGATTTTTTCTATCTCATATGTATCAGTAAATGTGTCTAAGATAACATTTCTAGCATCCATGAGTGGATATACTTGAGATACCATATCGGTCTCTGCGACTACATTGGTCATTTGAGCAAGATTTTTACTCATAATCATAGGATTTGATTTTTTAGCATGGATTGTTACTAGTTCAGTAATTGGTATCATCATACCCATTTTATTCATCAGCTTTAGAGATGAGAGCTTCATCTCCACTGCGCGAATATCTTTGTTTGTAAACTTTTTACTTTCTTTACTAAGTGAAAGATAGATAGGAACCTGATCATCATAAACATCAGAGTTTTTAACAGCTATCTGCATCCCCTCAAAAGCCAAGTAAAGTATATCTTTGAGTTGTTTGATGGAAACACCAGAGCGGGATACTTTTGTGCTGTTGACTACTATTTCATAAGTATCATAAATATCATCTTGCATAATATCAACATCTACTAAACCATCTGTACTTTTAAACACATCAGAAACTCTATTTGCTAGTTCTCTAATTCCATTTGCATCGCTACCATAAATTTCAGCAACGATTGCAGCTAAAACAGGAGGTCCAGCAGGAGGTTCAACAAAGGAGATAACAGTGTTTGGAGTAATAGCAGAACAATTCTCAGTAATAGCTGGTCTTAATCTTTGAACCATAAAATATGATGGTTCACTTCTATCATGTTTTTTTGTAAGGTTCACAACTATCTCTGCAACATTCTCAGCATTTTTAAAGGCTGAACCCTTAATAAGCCCTGCAAAATCAAGAGGGGCACCCATACCTAAAAATACTTCTATATCTAGGATCTCTTTCTCTTTTTGTAAAAATCCAACAACACAATTAGTTACTCTATTTGTTTGCTCAATTGAACTACCATTTGCAAGGGTTGTATATATTGTAAATGTATCATTGTTTTTTCCAGGAAGCATTTTTGCAAGTACCATTGTAGTTGGAGCAATCATCAATACAGATAAAATAAAAGCTACAAGAGTCAATAAAAGTACAAGGTTTCTTTTGAGTTTGCTTTGTATTGTGTTTAAGATAATGTTTTCAATTTTTTGTAGCATTATTTACCTCCTTTATTGTGGTGATCAGGTTTTTTTAGCATTCTTACAGCTAAATATGGCGTAAATATATACGCTACAAATAGTGAAGCTATTAGTGCAACAGGAACATTCGCGGGGATAGGTTGCATAAACTGACCCATCATTTGACCAACAAATGCCATTGGAACCATTGTCATAATAATTGCAAGGGTTGCTATATTTGTTGGTGGTCCTATCTCGTCAGTTGCTTTTATCATTAAGTCATCTACATCTTCATGGTCAGATTCTATAGAGTGATAGTGTCTGTGGATATTTTCGATAACAATAATAGCGGCATCCACTAAAAGACCTAGCGAGAGTAAAAAAGCAAATAAAGTAATTCTATTTATTGTTTGGTCTGTGAGATACGCTACAAAGAGGGTTATAGCTAAGATAGCAGGTACTGTAAATGTAACTATCAAAGATTCTCTCCATCCAAGGACGAGAACAAGTAAAATAGCAATAATAACTATAGACAACACAAGATGGAAAACAAGTTCGTTGACAGCCTCATTTGCTCTTTCACCATCATTTCTTGTAATTACATAGCTGATTCCATCTTTTGCAAGTGCTGATTTATAAAGCTGTAACTCATCTTTCACCTCATTTGCAATCACAACTGCATTTGTACCTTGAAGTTTTGAAACTGTTAAAGTTACTTGTTCTTGTAAAGGTGAAAAGTTACCTTCTCCATCATTAACACTTATGGAGACAGATTTAAAGTTTTGAATATCGTAAGATTTTTCTACTTTTGCTACTTGGTTTAAGTAGATTGGTGACCCCATATATTCAGCAACTATTATATTGCCTATATCTTTAGAACTTTCTATTGCATTTTTTACACCTACCATAACTATTTGGTTATCTCTCGTTCTATTTTTTACAGCTGGAACATCATATGAAAGTGCTTGAACAGCTTGAACAATCTGACCCATTGAAAGGTTATAGCCAGAAAGCTTGTGTAGATCCACTTCTATATTAAACTGATGTTTATTCCCACCTTTTATCTCTGTTACAGCAACATTGTCAAGCCCATTAATTTGATGTTGAATATCTTTTACTTTATCATAAAGTTCTGTATTGCTCATATTTTTATCATTTGAGAAAAATGCAATGCTTACTATAGGGATGTCAATATCAATGTCAAGTGGTTTAATAATGGGATTCATAGCACCTTTTGGAAAGATATCGGAGTTTTGCATTATTTTATCATATACTTTTAGATTAGAATCTGCTTTTTCTTCCCCTATAAAAAATGCTGCATTGACAATTCCGACATTATCCATAGCCATCCCATAAATATGCTCAACTCCCTTTATCTCTTTGAGCTTTCTCTCTAGTGGCTTTACAATTACTTTTTGTATCTCCTCTGCACTAGCACCAGGGAGTGCTACAATAACAGTTGATCCACTGACTACCATTTGTGGATTCTCTTCTCGAGGCATAATAATTAGAGATAAATAACCAATAACTAGCAAGAATATACCAAGCACTACTGTAAGTGGATTGCGTAAAAAAGCTTTTGCTAACTTACCAGCGATATCTTTTGGCTCATAAGGTTTTGTGTGATTCATTATATCGCCTTAGTCGATGTTTATCGTGGCATACATACCAGGATATACCGATTTACTTTGAGTTTTAAATGAAACTTTGATTTTAAAAGTATGTGTCATTGGGTTTGAGTTTGGTATGATAGCTGTAATTTTTCCGATTGATTTTAACTTTAATGATGGTATATTAACTGTTACTCTTTTGCCATGTTCTATCATCCCTAAATTGCTCTCAGCTATCTCTGCTGATATTTTTAAACTACTTAAGTCAGATAAAACAATAGCTGGCATCCCAGGCATAGCCATCTCCCCAACTTTAATATTTTTCGCAACAATAACACCATTGTTTGGAGCTTTAATATTTAAGTATTTATATTGATTTTTTACCTCTGCTAATTGTGCCTCAGCTTGCTTTACTTGTTTTGTAGCGATAATTATCATATTTGCTAAGTTTTGTTCAGCAAGTGCTAAGTTTTCAACCTCAAATTTTGAAACCATATCTTTTTCTAAAAGTCTTTTGTGGCGTTCAAGATTTAGTTTTACATTTGTATATTGGTTTTGATACATTTGAAGAGAGAGTTGTGCTTGTGATATTCCAAGTCTAACCTGTGTCATTGCTGAGTCTATCTCTTTTGAGTCTATAGTATATAGAAGTTGATCTTTTTTTACAAAATCACCTTCGGACACTTTAACATCCGTTACAAAACCCATAAAACGACTTGTAATCATTTTTTGGTTGTCTGAAATTACACTTCCTGAGAGTGTAAGTGTCTCTGCTATTAGTGAAGCCCCTAGTGCTATAAGTATTAAAAGTTTTCTCATTATTTTCCTCCATTTGCTAGTTTTTCTAGTGCGAAAATTCTTTCATTTCGTTTGTTTTTTACCATCTGTAGTTGCAGTATTTTTTGAATTTGTTCTGATTGTTTTATGATTACATCACTCATAGAGGATAGTTTTTCTCTATATCTTCCCTCGTAATTAGCATATATCTCATTTGCAAGTGCCAACTCTTTTTCTAATGATTCTATCTCTACATCAAGGCTTTGTATCTCTGTTCTAATTTTATCAACCTGAAGTGCTATCCCTTTTTTTGCTAGTTGCACTTGCGTTTGAGTTTTAAGATAATCTATGCGAGATTTTTCAACCTTTGCACTATCTATGCCACCATTAAAAATATTCCATGTTAGCCTAGCACCAACTGTATATGCCATATGATCACTCGCATCCCCTAAAAATGAATTATCTGCAGTTGCAATCTCTGCAAAAGCACCAATCATTGGATAGTAAGATGCTTCACTGACATCTACCATGTTTTTTCTAATTTCTAAGCCAGTTGAAGCTTTTTGAATATCTAAGTTGCTGTGCAAGACATCATCGTTAGTAATTATCGGTAATTCCATAGTGTCAAATGGTGTGTCTATATTTGTTACATTTGTATTGAGTAAAAAACTAATGTAATGATAAAGTAGTTTTTGGTTAGATTCCATTTGAGAAAGAAGTCTATAAACATTGCCTTTTTTAGCTTGCACTTCTAAAAGGTCAACTTTTTTGGCATAACCAACTGCAATCATCTCTTGTGTCATCTTCTCTAAAGTATCTATATTCGCTAAAATTATATGTAAGTGCTTAGTTGATTCACGAAGAAGAGCCATATCGTAAAAGCTTTTTCTGATTTGATAAATTTTTTCATCTATAACTTGCTTATGTTCAAGGTTTTTCATCTTAGTCATAGATTTCATAATATTAGTATAGCTGCTTATTTGAAAACCAGTAAATATTGGCAGTTCATACTTTAGTTTTGTTTGAAAAAAGTTTCTGGCATCAGGATAGTTTAAATCTTGAGGTGGAGTTGTATAAGCACTATTTGGAAAACCAGTAGCTGTTTGGCTTGACATAAATTCTAAGGCTCCAAAATCACCAAAAGTAGCTTCTCTGGATGTTAGTTTAAATCCAAATACATTTCCAGCATCATCCGAATTTGCAAAATCTTGAATAAAGTCTAACTTACCCCATTTCATCCCTGAAACCGTCTCTAGTTCTGCTTTAGTAGCTTCAATCTCTAAAGAAGATGCTTTAATCTCAAGGTTTTGAGACTTTAAAATATCTAAAGCCTTATCTAGTGTTAGTGCTTCATCTGAAGCATTTAGTAATAGTGCCGTTAACATTAAAACTAGTATTTTTTTTGATCCATAAGTGTTTCTTTTACTAGGCATCTTTCCTCCATTTATTAAGTATATTTGTATATTATAACATATATTCGATAAACAAATAGGTAAAATGTGATAAATTTATCAAATTTTTTACTCACAGTATATTTTCTTTACATATCTGAGATAGACAATCAAAAGTAACATAAGAAAATAGTATAATTGTGACTTAAGAATATCTCACTAAAATTCGATTTATATTTAATTTTAAAAGGCTTTTTATGTCATACACTTGTCCGATGACTTTTGAAAATATTGATTCTAATGTTTCAAGAATCAACTCGCTGTTTGTTAGTCTATTGGTTGTATCTTACCTTATTGCATCAAATGTATTTATTTTATATTTTTTATTTATAGATTTTAGCATTAAACTTTTTATTGATAAAAAATATTCACCTCTTTCTCAAGCATCAAAATTTCTCAAAAATATTTTAAAGATAGGAGTAGTCTTAATAGATGGTGGTTCAAAACGCTTAGCCGCTTATTTTGGTTTAGTGTTTGTTGGATTATTGATAATTACACATTATTTAGACAACAACCTTGTATCGCTTGCAATAGCTATTATTTTTATATTCTGTTCTCTTTTAGACCTAGTGTTTAACTATTGTTTGGGATGTAAAATATACTATTTAATAAAAAAAATATATCCAAATTTTATGAATTAACTATAAAATAATATTATAATAGTCGGAAATAATTTTTTATTAATTATTATTTAGTTATCATCAAATAAAAATAGCGATTTAAGAGATTTTAATGATTAAAAATTTAGTAATTGTATTGTTGCTTATCTCAAGTTTTGTGCAGGCTGCAAATATAGAAAAAATTTCCTTGCAGCTTTCTTGGCTTGATAGGTTCCAGTTTGCCGGTTACTATATGGCAAAAGAGAAAGGCTTTTACAGAGATGCTGGACTTGATGTGGAAATTAAGAAATTTTCTGCAAATATAGATCCCACCCAAGAGCTTGAAGATAAACGAGCAACTTATGGTGTCGGTGATTCCTCTCTGATAATAGATAGAGCAGAGGGTAAAAAAGTTGTCCTTTTGTTTGCTACTTTACAATTCTCTCCCTCTATTTTACTTACAACTAAAGATTCAAATATAACAAAAGTAGAAGATTTTGTTGGCAAAAAAATCATGATAACAAAAGAGATGTCAACAAGTGCACCTATCTATGCTATGGCGGCTAAATATCATATTACAAAAAAAGATGTTACTTTAATGAAACACTCTTTTAATATTAATGATTTAATTAATAAAAAAACAGATTTAATGCTCTCTTACATAACAAGTGAACCATTTTTACTGAAACAAAGAGGGATAGCGTATAAAATATTCAATCCAAGAGACTATGGATTTGATTTTTATAGTGATATACTATTTACCTGTGAAGAAGAGATTAAAAATCATAAACAAAGAACTGTAAACTTTACGAAAGCATCCCTAAAAGGTTGGCAATATGCTTTTGAGAACATTGATGAAACTGTAGAGCTTATCTTGCAAAAATATAATTCTCAAAATCTCTCAAGAGATGCTCTTGTTTATGAAGCGCGAGAGTTGAAAAAATTAGCATACTTACAAAGCCATGAGCTAGGTCACATAGAAGAGAGAAAGATAGAAAAAATTTATGATGTTTACAATCTCTTAGGTTTAGTCGATAAAAAAGTTTCTTTTGATGAGTTTATTTTTGATAATGATAAATATAGAAACTCATTTTTAACACAAGAGGAACTCTCTTATTTGAATGAAAAAAAAGAGTTGAGTGTTTGTGTAAAATCAGATTGGCTTCCATATGAGTCTATGAAAGATGGAAAATTTATAGGGATTGGTGCAGATTATTTAAACTATATTGCTAAAGAATTGAGTGTTAATCTTAAAATTATTTATGCAAAAGATAAATATGAGAATGTAAAATTATTACAAGAGCAAAAGTGTGATATAAAGCCAACTATGTCAGCACAAGGTGAAAAAAAACTACGCTATAAGTTGACGCAACCAATACTTGAAGATTTCTTTACACTCACTACCAGAATAGAACAACCTTTTATCTCCAATTTTGATAATTACAAAGATGAAACATATGTTATTGTTAAAGGGCATTATGCACTGCAAGATATACTAAAAAACAGATACCCTGGTATGGAACTACTAGAAGCTCAAAGCATTAAAGAGGCTTTAGAGATGGTAGCTAAAGGGAATGTATTTGGCTATTTTGGCCAGTCACTCTCATCTATTTACTATATTCAAAAATATTTTTCAGCAAAATTAAAAGTTGTCAATGATTTTGAAAGTTTTGGTATAGGGATTGGTGTCATTGCAGATGATGGAATGCTCTTAAATATTATCAATAAGGCTATTGATAGTATCCCCCAAACGAAAAAAAGAGAAATATTAAACTCATGGGTATCTGCAACTATAACTCATAATCATGATTACACCTTAATTTGGCAGTTAATATTTCTCTTTGTTATGATTATAGGGATTATTCTTTTCTTTTTAGTGAAGCAAAATAGACTCAAAACTCTTATTCAAAAGCAACTTGATGAATTAGAGGGGTTTAACAATAGCCTTGAGGAAAAAGTAGAACAAAGAACTGCGGAACAAAATGTTTTACTTTCTTTATTTGATTTAGGTACATCAGTTTTATTTAAATGGAATAACGATGAGAGTTGGAGTGTATCTCATGTTTCAAAAAGTGTCAGCACTTTACTAGAGTATGAAACAGATGAGTTTATAAGTGGTAAAATTTCTTATAAAGAGTGTATTCACCAAGATGATATAAAAAAAGTAGAAAAAGAGGTAAGGGATGCAATTGAGCATGGGGTGAATTATTTTGAACATGAGCCATATAGATTATATACAAAAAGCGGTAAAGTCAAATGGGTTCATGATAGTAATATCATAGTAAGAGATAGTGAGGGGAGTATTGAAAATTTTGTTGGATATACGACAGATATAACCCTTATTAAAGATAGAGATCAACAACTTCTGCAACAATCAAAACTAGCTCAAATGGGTGAAATGATTAGTATGATTGCACACCAATGGAGGCAACCACTTGGAGCTATTGCTGCTACGAGTATAAATATGAAAACAAAAATAATGTTACAAACATATAATCTCTCAAAAGAGGAAGAGGCTATAAAGTGTAATTATTATTTTAATGAAAAGTTGAGCGATATTGAGAGTTATGTGCAGTTGTTGACAAATACAATAGATGATTTTAGAGACTTTTACAAACCAAATAAAGAGTCTGTAAAAACTCTCATTCATGCACCACTCTATAAAGCTTTAAAGATAATTCAAAGCTCACTTAAAAACAAAAATATTGAGATAAGTAAAAGATTTGAAAGTAAAGCAATGATTGCCCTTTTTGAATCGGAGATAATGCAAGTTATTTTAAATATCTTACAAAATGCCCAAGATAACTTTCAAGAAAAAGAGATAAAAAATCCAATTATTCTCATCAATACATATGATTGCGAAGATAAGGTAGTTTTAGAGATATGTGACAATGGTGGAGGGATCCGAGATGAGATTATAAGTAAAATATTCGATCCATATTTTTCTACTAAACATGAAAAAAATGGAACGGGATTGGGGTTATATATGTCAAAAACTATTATAGATGAGCACCATGCAGGAAAACTTAATGTGAGTAATATTGCAAGTGGAGCATGTTTTAAGATAGAATTACCTATTAATTCTCTAAAAGATACAATTTAAGTAAGGAAAAACAATGGATATTGCATTACTGCTAGAATATACAAAAGATCTCCGTGTCCTTTATGTTGAGGATGATGATGATTTAAGAAATAGTACGGCTGAATTATTTGAAAATTATTTTATGCATGTTGATACTGCTATAAATGGGATAGAGGGTTTGGTTGAGTATAAAAGATATGCTAGTAGTGAAGAAGCATATGATTTGATTATTAGCGATATAAATATGCCAGGTTTAAATGGAATAGATATGAGCAAAGAGATTAAAAAGAGCGATCCTCACATACAAATATTGCTAATTACTGCTCACAATGAGGTAGAGTATCTTCAAAGTGCCATAGAGATTGGGGTAGCTAATTTTATAACAAAACCTATTGATATGGAAAAATTAAACCATGCTATTTATCAAATATGCAAGTCTATTAGTGATCATAAATTTGTTCTTAAGCATGTTGATACTATGGAAAAATTAGCTTTGCGTTTAGAAGAACAAAACAGTGAGTTGCAAGAAAAAAATGCTGAACTTGAAAAAACATTGCGAATGTTAGATACAATGGTTTATAAAACAAAGATAAGTTCAACAAAAGAAGAAAATAAAATTCCTGAAGATGCTGTGGATGCAATGGATTTGCAAATCCAGCAATTTATTAATGATGATATATGTGAATTAAAAGAGTTGCATACAGAAATCGATGTGGCAGTAATTGCTGTAATCAATTCAAATGAAGAAATATCAACAGAGGAGATAGCATATATTAGCGAGGGCTTTAGTCGCTATGCTTCAACACTTGCTTTTTACTCATTTTTTAGTGAGCTTGCTAAGGCGATGAGTGTTTTTTCTATAACACTCAAAGAAAATCCTATCCCAGAGGATAAGGAGCAAGTGATTAATACTTTTATGCTTTTGGAGAGTTTTCTTTTTGTGTTGAAAAAATGGAATGAAGATATAGAAGTTGCCAATGATGGTGAATTGAACTTTTTAGATGCCTCAATCATTAATGATATGAAAACTATTACAATGATGTGGACGCTAGATAATAGTGAAATTGAAGCTGATGAAGATGAGATAGAATTTTTTTAGTTTTAATTTTTAAAATAAAGGTGTTAAAATAGATATGCAAATGGTAGTAGATTCCCTAAGAAAAAAAGGGAAAATTTATAAAAAAATGCAAGAGATAGCTCCTAAGGAATTAGGTGTTCGCAATAAAATAAAGATTTATAAAGCGACAGATACAACTGGTTATTTTTGGGCGATTTTTGCGGTAAGTCAAAAGAGTAGATTACTTATGAAAGATGTGCATAAATTTGAAGAAATTTATGCAAAACTCACACTTTTTTGTGGACATAATTTTAAGCATAAGCTTCTTTTTATCGATGCACCATTGTGCTCTAAAGCAAAAGAAGCATTTAAAAGTCAGGGTTGGAAAATTCAATAATGTTTCTTTGTGACATTGGCAATACCTCGTATCATTTTTTTAAAAATGGTATTGATTTTAAAGAAGATACTCTCAATTTTAATCCTTTGGCAATAAAAGAAAAAATATTTTATATTTGTGTCAATGCAGATGTGCACAATATTTTAAAGCATTTAGATAACTGGATAAACCTTGCGTCATATATAGATATGCAAAAATATTATGATACTATGGGCATAGATAGAATAGTAGCCTGTGAGACAATAAGTGATGGGATTATTGTAGATGTTGGCAGTGCCATAACTGTTGATGTCGTTAAAAGTGATGTTTTTGAGGGTGGTTTTATCTATCCTGGATTAAAAGCAATGGGTGAAACTTATAAAAATATTTCACCAGCACTTAGCTTTTCATTTAATTTTGAGTGTGACTTAGATATAATGCCAAAAAATTCCCAAGATGCTATAAGCTATGGGTATCTTAAAACTCTAAAGAGTGAAGTTTTGTCGCATAAAATGGATATATTTTTAACTGGTGGCGATGCAAAGATATTTGCAAAAGTCTTTCCATCTGCCAAAGTGGATGAGATGTTATTATTTAATGGAATGAAAAAGATTATAAAAAAGGCACAATTATGCTAACAGTTGCACTACCAAAAGGTCGAATAGCAAAAGAGACACTAGAAATTTTTGAAACTATCTTTGGTGAGAATTTTAAGTTTGATGATAGAAAACTTATCTTAGAAACACCAGATTTTCGTTTTTTACTTGTAAGAAATCAAGATGTTGCAACTTATGTGTTTCATCAAGCCGCAGATATTGGTGTGGTTGGGTTAGATACATTAGAGGAGCAGGGACTTGATGTTGTTCGTTTGCTTGATTTAAAGCGTGGTATATGTAAGGTTTCTATTGGGATGCGAAATGGAGAAAAACTTGACCTGAATAAGCCAGATATCAAAGTAGCATCTAAAATGGTAAATATCACAAAGCGTTATTTTGAAGAGCGCGCAGTCTCAGTTGAGATTATTAAACTGTATGGTTCTATAGAGCTTGCTCCCCTTATCGGGCTTGCTGATATGATAGTAGATATTGTTGAAACTGGAGCAACTATGAAACAAAATGGCTTAGAAGTGGTTGAGGATATCATGACATCTTCTACTTATCTGATTGCTAACAAAAATAGCTATATTGCCAAAAAAGATGAAGTTTTAGATATTTACGGCAAAATCAATGAAGTGATTAAAGCAGAGCAAAAAGCTTAATATGAACAATTTAGACCTTTATGCAAAAGCTGAACATCTTCTAGGGATTGAAGAGGCTACAGAAGCCCTATATGATCTTTACCGTTCGGAACTTGATGACAAAAATGTTACAACACTTTTAGATGTTGGATGTGGTCGTGGCGGCTTTATGCAACGCCTCATTAGTGATGGTGTGCAGTGCAAGGGTGTTGATTTGAGTGCTGTTATGATTGATGAGTGTAGGGAGCAGGGTCTGGATGCTGAGTGTAAAGATGTAACAGAGGTAGATGGCAAATATGATGCTATCGTTGCAATCTTTGATGTACTCAATTTTTTGGATAAAGATTCTCTTGTGAAGTTTTTAGAGGCAATTGCTCAAAAGCTTAATGATGATGGGATATTTATAGCTGATATAAACACTCGTTATGGTTTTAGTGATGTTGCTGAGGGGACTATGAGCTCTGAGAATGACAAAGAGTTCTTAAGTGTAGATGCTGAATTTATCAACGATGAGCTCCATACAAAATTTACACTATTTCTTAAAAATGAAGATGAAAACTACACGAAATACCAAGACACTATCATCCAGTATTTTCATGCAATAAAAACTTTTCAAAAACTCTCAGGCTTAAAACTTGTAGAGAAGCAAACCTTCTCTCTTTACGATACAGAGGATAAAACACTTCTTATTTTTAAAAAGCGATAAATTTTTTCCCTCTAATTAATTCAATAAGTAGTATAATAGTTTTAGATATATAATTGAAGGAGTTCGTATGAGTCAAAAACACAAAGCAAAAATTCAAAAACTGTTTGAACACCCAATAGCAACAAATATAGATGAGAAAAGGTTGTTGAGTGCTTTGGAACATTATGGTGCGAGTGTGGAGATTACAAAACATAATAAGGCAAAAATTTTATTAAAAGATAAGGAGTTTTCTTTGGTTATGTCGCATAGAAATAGCTTATCCAAAGATGAAGTTGTAAGGCTCCGTCACTTTTTAGAAAGTGTGGATATTGTACCAGATAAGATATAAGTACTTTTCGTAGAAATTTATGCAATACTTTAAGGGCATCTTTAAAATCTTTATCCTCTTTTTTACTTTTGTCTTTTATAGCGGGTGTAGCGATAATGCTACGGTAGTTGTTTTTGATGGAAAAATCACTGAGGAAAAAGTTCCATGCCTGAGATTGGTACTGTTTCGAGAAGATGAGATGATTACATCTACATTGCAAGAGTTGTATCAGTTTGATAAGCGATGTGACTTCAAATTAGAGGTATCAAAAAAAGCTGGGATTACTTGCAATAGTAATCAAAATATTCAAAAAAAAGCACTTTCAAATTTCCCCTCTAGTTATTTAAAAATGCAAATAAGAAAAAATAATACTTTAAAGTATAGTTATTATATTGATCTAGAGGGTGCAGTGACAAGTTCGGATGTACAAAAGGGCTTCAAGAGAATAATAAAGGATTTAAAATTGTCAAAAGATTGAGTTGCAAAAGTTTTCATTACACTTTTGGCTCAATAATTATCTCTGTTATCTCAGAACTAGCACCGAGTCTCATTGGTGGTCCCCAAAAACCTGTCCCCTTGTTTACATAGATTTGTAACTCTTCATTATGTTGGTGCAGTCCATCTATGTAAGGTTGTTGTAGCTTTACTAAAAATCTAAAAGGGTAGAGTTGTCCGCCGTGAGTATGTCCACTTAACATCAAGTCAACACTATCGTTTACCTCTTGAATATATCTTGGCTGATGTGCTAGCAGTATGGTGGGTGATTTTTTTAGATTGTTGAGTGCTGCATTTATATCTGGTTCGTATGTTTTCGTTCTATACCCCATAACATCATAAACACCGGCAAGGTTAAAACCTTTTTCCTCTTCACCTATATATATGTTTTCATTTTCAAGCACTCTAATCCCTAAGGCATTGACAGCATGTATGATATTTTTAACCCCATGAAAATACTCATGGTTTCCCACAACAAAATATGTCCCATAGCTTGACTGTAAGTTTTGAAGCTCTGATAAAGTGTCGTGTGCTAAAGATATATCAATATCTATCAAATCACCGGTAATAACTACAATATCTGGCTGAAGCTCATTCACTCTTTGCACTATACTTTGGATGAACTCTTTGTCTATTAAACCACCTATATGTATGTCACTTAACTGTACTATTTTGTAGGGTTGTTTCAGATCTTTTATCTTTACATTCACCCTCTCTAATTTTACAAACTTAGCCTCATAGATAGAGCGAGCACTTAGGGATGTTGCAAGAAGTAAAGATGAAACATCTAATGACTTTTTGAAGAAATCTCTTCTTGGTTGTGAAATGGGAGTTTTTGAAAGTATAACTCTTGAGATGTCATAAATAACTGCTGTACAAAAAAGTAAAAAAAGTAAGCCGATAGGCAAGGAGAGTATAAAGTAAAGCCAATTCGGAGTGTGTGGATAGTAGCGTCCAAGCATATAGCCGATAATACCGATAAAGTTGATAATCAGAAATATATGAAGGTAGTGTTTGGTGCTGTTTGTAACATCGAGTTTGGCTATAAATCTTTTTGATATGTACATATTTAAGAGGATAAAAATACCTAAAAAGGCAGTTATAAATAAAGTGATTTTCATAAAATAGATTATATCGAATTAAAGTATCTTTAAGTTAATCAAAAAAATGGGTAAGATTTAGTTTTCTATTTAATTCAAGGGTTGTGAGTGTATTCGCAACACGGTTGACAAACTCTTCGTTTATAAAAGGTTTTGGTATATAGTCATTGACTCCAGCTTTTAAAAACTTTGCAATCATAGAATTTTCTTCGGTTCCTGAGAGTATAAGGATTGGTAAAATCTCTTTTGAGTATTTTGTGCGGATGCGTTTTGTTAACTCGTATCCATTCATGTTGGGCATCTCATAGTCTGATATTACAAGGTCAATCGTTTTGTTATCCGGCTTATTAAGATACTCCCATGCCTCTTGCCCATTTTTACACCGAATATAGTTAAGGTTTTGGGTATCAAGCATGATAGATAAGGTGTTGAGTATTAAAGAGGAGTCATCTACAAGCATAACTGTTAGTTTTGAGTTATTGATGAGTCTGTTTACAATGTTAAGTGCGATATTTCCGTGTGAGTTATTATCAGTGATAATATAGTCACTTACACCAAGAGAAAGAATTATACTGCGAGTTTTATCATCATACTTGTTTGTTAAAACAATTATGATCTTATCCTCATCAGAGAGCTTATCGATAAGTGGTATTGTTAGAGTGTTGAGTCTAATAAAATAGAGATCATATGCATCAATATCTTCAATCGTATCAATTGAGTTAAAATCATTATGTATTTTATATGTTAAATTTAAATTTTTTTCTATTTTATTTTTTAAGTTATTTACATATCTGATATCATTGTCTATAATTAAAGTATTTTTTAACATATTGTATCTTTGTAATTTTTTATTAATTTTACATTTATTTTTATATAATAGAGCTAAAAAGATAATATAACAGAATTAAAATGACAAAGAAATAGAAGAGGTAACACTATGTATAAATATATACTAATACTGCTATTTATGGGTGTTAACATTAATGCGCAAATGTTGCATAGAACAAAAGTAGAGATGGGGACTTTTATAACTATTAGTGTGGATGAAAAAAATAAAAAATATATAGAAGATGGATTTAGGATTGTAAAAGATGTAGATTTATCACTCTCTTCATATAATAAAAATGCTTTGGTTTATAAGCTCAATAGAGATAAGAAAATCTCTCTTGATGATTATCTCTATGAAGCGTTGTCTTTAAGTCAAAAATATTATAAAAAAAGTGATGGATATTTTGACATTACAGTTGGCACGATTACAAAAGATTTGTATAGATTTGGACAAAAGGAGCGAGTCCCTACACCCCAAGAGTTACAAAGTGCAAAAGTTGATTTTAAAGGTTTGATTTTTGATACAAAAGAGGCATCTTTAGCAAAGGGCGTAAAAATTGATTTAGGTGGGATGGGTAAAGGTTTTACTGTAGATAAAATAGCTGAGCACTATAGGGCAAACAATCTAAAAAAAGCGCTAATATCAGCAAGTGGAGATATACGCTGCTTAGATGTGTGTAGCGTTGAGGTTGATAATCCCTTTGATGATGGGTTTATAGTCTCTTTTAAAACAGCCAAGAGAGATTTAGGAATCTCAACAAGTGGAAATTACAACCGTTATGTAGTAGCTATAAAAAACAATCACCTTATAAATCCAAAATCAAAAACATCACAAGATAAATTTATCTCTATAACTCTTATAGCAGAGATGCCAAACAGTGACCTAGATGCTTATGCTACTGCCTCGAGTGTGATGCCTATAAAAAAAGCTTATGAGTTTTTAAACATTTTGGATGTTGGGTACATAATTCTTAAAAGTGATAAAGAGTTAGTGTTGAGTGATAATTTATCCAAATATACCAGAGGCTTAATCATTCATTATACTGCTAAGAAGTAGCCATGTGCTATACAAAATAAGTGAATTAAAGATAATAAAGCCCAAAATTTTACCATAAGCAAAAAATTCAGAACCATAGATAATCAAAAATGGGGAGCTTATCTCTATAAATGTTGCTATAAATGTTAGATACACTAAAAATCTACTTTTAGCTTTATAGCGCTCTTTTGTGAAAATCAAAAAATGTAGAAGAACCATTATAAAAAGCCCAAACGAAAAGATATGAGGTAGTGTTATTTTTAAAAGAGCATCAGCACTTTTAGCTGCAATAAATTTATCGCTATTGCCTAAATAATAATCGCGCACACCTACAACACTAAAACCAATTTTTACCTCAAATAACATAGCCCCACTTATTAGTAATAATATACTAAAAGATAAGAAGTAGAGAATTGAGTATTTATATGCTTTTGTCATAGTGTAATTTCCAAAGTGAGAATAAAGCCATATATGAAGCAAGAGTATGCCAGATGAAAAAACAAAGAACATACAACTCTATAAAATATGCCCATAGATAAAAAGAGGCGAGAAGAGCTAAGAGGGAGATGATAGAGCTAAGCATAGTGATATTTGTAATGAGTATCTGCTTCTTACTTTTATCTGAGAGTCTGATAAATATTGCACTTAGAGTCAAAAGAATCATCATTATAAAAAATATTTCCATATGCCAAAACTCTAAAAATGAGGAATGAGTCAACGGATCTATAAATTGATCTTCATCTCCAAAAAGGGTGAGGTTGATAGCACCGCTAAATATACCAAAATTAGAGTGTTTTACAAAAACATCACCCATAAGGTAGAGTAGGGTAAAAAATAAAAGCCCAGATAAAATAGGTCTCATTAAATGCTCTTGTTTGAGATCTTTTATAAGTGTAAATCTCACTATTTTTCCTTTAAAACTTCATGGTATAGGGCAAATGCTAAACGGGAGCTGTCAGTAATAGTTCTAGCACTCAGCGTTGCTCCTGTAATGGTTGGTATCTCTTTTGATACTCTCAACATTTTTTCAGTTGGGATGTTTTCAAATTGTGAGTTCCATTTTTTTGATGGCAAATACTCTGGAGGTTCATTAAAAGCGATAATCTCTATAGACTTGAGAATAGAGTCATTCGAGATGAGGTAGATAACTACAGCATTTTTAGAACGAACTTTTTTGTTAACTAAAATACCGTAACCTAAGAGTTGTCCATCTTTTGTAGCTTTAAAGGTGCGAAATATTTTACTATCTAATTTTACTTTTGCCTCTTGTTGTATGTATTTCGCTTGTTTCTTTGAGAGCAAGATATTTTTTTTAACGATAAGACTGTTTTCACCATAACACTCCTTCATCGCATCAATAGGGGATATGAGTACTTTTGCACTCAAAGGAAGTGCAA
>Ga0256840_1000097_pt1 | contig 73808 bp, 76 predicted proteins | sample 355202metaG_FD_185969 | JGI IMG/M metagenome (GOLD analysis project Ga0256840, IMG submission 185969) | Hydrothermal vent microbial communities from Mid Atlantic Ridge, Atlantic Ocean - 355-202 | ecosystem: Environmental > Aquatic > Marine > Hydrothermal vents | place: Atlantic Ocean: Mid... | reverse complement strand
GAATTATTTTAGCCGCTGCCTCTGGATTGTTCTTGCAAAAATCTATAGCTTCTTGTTCTGTCATAATATGTATGTTTAAGCAATTTTTGTGCCTATTTTTTTGTTTGGTGCTGAATGGTTACAAATAGTTTTAAAATCCCTTAGTTAATACTTTAGTCATTGACTATCAACTACCTTTATCCAAAAAAGACAACCAACACTTGACATTGTTACACTCAATATGTATAATACACTTATCTTTACTAGAAAAGGAGTAATAATTATGTCAGATAAGAACATTGAAAATGAAAATCTTCAAAATGAAGAAGATAATAATTCAGAGTCATCTGAAGCTGAAGCAGAAGCGCAAGCAGTAGAAAATGAATTTGATTTATTACAAAAAGAATTAGCAGAATTAAAAGATAAGTACGCGCGTGTACATGCGGACTTTGACAATATTAAAAAAAGATTAGAACGTGAAAAATATACAGCAGTAGAGTATGCAAATGAAAAATTTGCAAAAGATATGATCCCTGTTATTGATTCTTTAGAGATGGCACTTAAATCAGCAGATACTGATACAAATGCTGAAGAATTAATTGTAAAATTAAAAGAAGGGCTTGAGCTTACTCTTAAACAATTTACAACTGCACTTGAAAAAAATGGTGTAACTATGGTATCTCACGAAGAGCCGTTTGATCCAAATATCCATAATGCAGTTCAAAGCGTAGATCACGATGAAATTGAAAGTGGACAAATTGTACAAACTTTTCAAAGAGGATATAAGTATAAAGACAGACCTCTAAGAGAAGCAATGGTTGTCGTTGCTAAGTAAAATTTACTCAATGCAACTTAGGTTGCAAAAGATATTTTTAAAATAGAATATACTTTCACTGTTTTAAAAATAAATAAGTTTTTAACCTCTATTAGAGGCAAAGACGCAAGGCGTCGTGGGCTCTCTTCCCAAGAGAACCAAGCGTTAGCGTAAGAAGCGGGATTACTCCCGATTCTGTAATGAAAGGGAATAAAAAGGTTCCCTTAAATTTTAAACTAAAATTAAAGGAAAGATAATATGTCAAAAGTAATAGGTATAGATCTAGGAACAACAAACTCATGTGTGGCAGTATATGAAGGTGGTGAGGCAAAAATCATCCCAAATGCAGAAGGAAAAAACACAACTCCATCAGTAGTTGCGTTTACAGATAAAGGTGAGGTTCTTGTAGGTGACCCTGCAAAACGTCAAGCCATCACAAACCCGGATAAAACTATTTCATCAGTAAAAAGAATCATGGGTCTTATGATGAATGAAGAAAATGCAAAGCTTGCACAAAGCAAGGTAACATATAAAATTGTTGATAAAGATGGTATGGCAGCTGTTGATGTGGCTGGTAAGGTTTATACACCACAAGAAATTTCAGCAAAAATTCTTACAAAACTAAAAGAGGATGCAGAAGCTTATCTTGGATCAAAGGTAACTGATGCTGTTATTACAGTTCCAGCATACTTTAATGATGCACAAAGAAAAGCAACAAAAGATGCTGGTACTATTGCAGGTCTTAATGTTCTTCGTATCATCAATGAGCCAACTGCGTCTGCACTTGCATACGGACTTGACAGTAAAAGTGATGAAAATGTTTTAGTATACGATTTGGGTGGTGGAACATTTGATGTTACAACACTTGAAATTAGTGAAGGTACATTTGAAGTACTCTCAACTGATGGAAATGCTTTCTTAGGTGGAGATGACTTTGATAACAAAATTGTTGATTGGTTAGCGCAAGAGTTCAAATCAAGTCATGGAATTGATCTTAAAAATGACAAAATGGCTCTACAACGACTCAAAGATGCAGCAGAAAATGCAAAAAAAGAGTTAAGTAGTGCAACTGAAACTGAAATCAACTTGCCATTTATCACGATGACAGAAGCGGGACCACAACATTTAGTCGTAAAACTTACTCGCGCTAAATTTGAGGGCATGATTGACCCATTAGTTCATGAAACAATGGATCATGTAAATACTGCTATGAAAGATGCAGATCTAAGCAAAGGTGATATTAAAGAGATTATCATGGTTGGTGGATCAACTCGTGTACCAATGGTACAAAAAAATGTTTCTGACTACTTTGACGGAAAAGATTTAAATAAATCTGTAAATCCTGATGAAGTTGTTGCTGCTGGTGCTGCCATTCAAGGTGGTGTGTTACGTGGAGATGTAAAAGATGTTCTTTTACTTGATGTTACACCATTATCATTGGGTATTGAAACACTTGGTGGAGTTGCTACTAAAGTAATTGAAAAAGGTACAACTATTCCAGTGAAAAAATCTCAAGTTTTCTCAACTGCGGAAGACAACCAACCAGCCGTAAGTATCAATGTTGTTCAAGGTGAGCGTGAATTTGCTAAAGACAATAAATCTTTAGGTCTTTTTGAACTAACAGATATTCCAGCAGCACCAAGAGGTGTACCTCAAATTGAAGTAACATTTGATATTGATGCAAATGGTATCTTAACAGTAAGTGCTGTTGATAAAGGTACTGGTAAAGAGCAAAAAATCACTATCTCTGGTAGTTCAGGATTAAGTGAAAAAGAGATCAACAAAATGGTTCAAGATGCAGAAGCACATAAAGCTGAAGATGAAGCAAGAAAAGCTGTAGTTGAACTAAGAAACCAAGCGGATGCTTTGATTGCTCAAACTGAGAAATCTATGACAGAGATGGGTGAAAACCTTGATGCGGATGAAAAAGCAAAAATTGAAGCAGCGATTAGCGATCTTCAAGAAGTTCTAAAAGATGAAAATGCTACAAAAGAACAAATTGAAGAAAAAGTAAAAGTTCTTACAGAAGCAAGTCATAAAATGGCAGAGCAAATGTATAAAAAAGAACAAGGTGGAGAAGCTGGCGCAGCTGATTCAGCTAAGAAAAAAGATGACGATGATGTCATAGATGCTGAGATAGAGTAATTACTCTCTCAACATCAACAGCACAAGTTAAGCAAATTTTATTTGCTTAATGCTTGTACTGCTGCTATTAAATACTTCGGATTATGAATAGAATCGTAAACCGGTATCACTTCTTTATCCGTATCAAACAACCCATAAACTGCCATTTGCGCACTTCTCACTGAATACTCAACTGTAAATACACAATCATTTTCAACTTCTGTAAATTGTCCTAAAAAAGCAAAGTTTGTTGCGCCTTTAGGAATAACATTTGGTCTATCCCCTTTTTTTCTAGGCATAAACTGACTATCAATAAATGGCATAGCAACTGGTAAACAATTAATCTTTCCTGCTTCTGTAATAGGTTTCATCAAATCTTGTATTTTTAAATGATAATAGAGCTCTTCTAAAATCTCTTCCCCGCTACATCCAGCCATTGTTTTATGAACAAAGTTTCCTTTTCTATCAGGGTATAAACTATATCCCCAAAATATTTTAACATCATCTGGCTGATTTGGAAAATGTGGTTGACGAGCTATAACAATGGACATCAGCCAATTTGAGTCAGTCATGGTAACAAGTCCGCCTGTTCCATGTACATTTCCTGAAAATTTTTCCATATAATCATGAAAAGTATTGTCATGCATTGTCGCTGTAAATGAATACCATTTTTGTAAATCAATATCATCACAAAAAGGATCTGGATTACCAAACAACTTATGCTTTTTAGCTAATTTTTTCCATAATTTCCAAGATCCTGATTCTTCTATACCTTTGAGTATTGGGGCACTATGCCAAGATCCAACATCACTACTCTCTGTCATAGAACCATTAGTAATAAAAACATAATCATTTTTTGTTAAAACAATTTCATCTTTATTTTCAAGGTGAATCACAGTTGCAGTCAGTTTGTCTGAGGAAAGATTAAAGTCTATATCTACAACTTCACAATCTATTTCAAAATGTACACCTTTTTCTTCTAGGTATCTTTTTATAGGTCTTATAACTGAGTCATATTGATTATATTTTGTTCGCATTATGCCACCAAGCTTGTACAAGCCATCAACTAAATGGATAAAACGCTTCATATAGCGTCTCATTTCAGCAACTGAACTCCATTTTTGAAAAGCAAACATAGTCGACCAAATATACCAAAATTTTGTATCAAAAAAATCTTGATCAAACCAATCTTCAATCCTCACACCATCTAAAGTAAACTCAGGTGCAAAAGTCAACTTTAAAAGCTGTGATTGTTGTTTAAGTGTCAAACCATAAGAACTTACATCAATCTTTTGTCCAGCTTTTAAAAGTCTAGCTTTTGCATTAGATACATACTTTTCATTAAAAGCAAAACTCTCATCTCTTACAGAAACATTTTTATCTTCCAAAGAAGGGATATTAGATAACAGATCCCAATAACATTCATAATGTTTTTCATGCATTCTTCCTCCGCGAACAAGGAATCCTTTTTCTGCATCACCAGAACCATCACAAGAACCGCCTAAAACAGTATCTTTTTCAAGAATATAGATATTTTTACCTAAGATATTTGTATCTTTTTCTAGGTAAACTGCAGCGGCCAAAGCGGCAATACCACTTCCGATAAGATAAACTTTTGAATCTTTATCCCTATTTTCTTGCATAATATACTCCTTACAATATGATACTTTTATTATAGGATAATGTTATTGAAAATCTTTCTTTGCAAGTTGCCAAGCAGTGTAGAAGTCAACTATTTTCCCACCATTTTCTTTTTGAAACTTTTTTGCATCTTTTAAAGATTTAAAAGCATATTTGCTTACTCTGCTCATTGTTGCTGGTTTTGAACTTCCTACAACATAATATGCCTCTTGAACGGGAATAAATTTTAAAGACGCAACATCTACAACTATAGGATTTTCAAGCTCAACACCTTTTTTGCTTAAATGTTTTGTTAAACAATGCAAAGAGCAATATTGATGTACTTTACCCATCTCTGATGCAGCATGACTCGTCTTATAAAACTTTACAAGGTTCATTCCACAGATATAACATGACTCTTTGTGCTCTTTATCTTGCAATAAGATAGCCTTTTCTTTCGCTACAGTTTGAAACCTTTGATGTTTCACGACAATAGGCTTCTTCACCTCTTGAGTTTTTACCGGAGTAGTCTTCACAACCGTTGAACATCCTGTTATAAAAATAACCCAGAACGTAATTAGTAATATTTTTAGCATTTTTCTTCCTTTTACATCTCATATTTTATCAGTTTATTATTACATAAGTGTTAATATATCTAGATGAATAAACTAAAACACTATACAAAAGAGATAGTCTACTTTATTGTAACAATGACTATTATTGCAAATTTAATGAGTTTATATAAAAGTCAAGATTTATCAGATGCTCCACTGCGTTTAGAATCTGTAAAATTAATAGATAATCAAACATACACGATACAAAAGGGCAAACCAATCCTCATACATTTTTGGGCAACATGGTGTCCAACATGTAAACTTGAAGCTTCAAATATTAACTTTTTATCAAAACATTTTCAAGTCATAACCATTGCTATAAAATCAGGCAGTGACTATGAGATAAAAAAATACATGGATGAGCACAACTATACTTTTAAAGTCGTAAATGATCAGACTGGAAAGTTAGCTTCAAAATTCAATATATCTGCATACCCGACAACATTTATATATAATACAAAAACAGAACTTACCTTTAGTGAAGTTGGGTATACTTCAATACTTGGGCTTTATACCAGAATGATTTGGGCTAGAAAATAATTGCATAATTTTGAATTTCAATACCCCTCAGCATTTATACTACTTACTTTAATTTTATGTATATATAAATGTCCTATTAGCATTAAAAAACTTATTTTTCCACATACAAATTTATTTTCTAAAAAAACTTCTTGGATAAATATAGACAAACTATTTTACTCTTTGATCTTAGTTCTATTAGTAACTGCTCTAGCCTCCCCTATAACGTATGATCAAAAAACATCTAACAAAAGAAAAGGTCGTGACTTAGTATTTGTACTAGATACAAGCGGTTCTATGGCTGAAAGCAACTTTGATAAAGAGCAAACGCAGCAAAGGAAATTTGATATACTTAAAAATGTCCTTATAGAATTTATATCTAAAAGGTTTGATGACAATGTAGGTATATCAATATTTGGAAGTTATGCTTTTGCTGCAGTACCACTTACATATGATATGAATAGTATCAAATTTCTCATTGACTTTTTTGATGTTGGCATTGCAGGAGATAGTACAGCCATTGGTGAGGGAATAGCCAGTGGACTAAGGGTCTTAAAATATGGACATGCAAAAAATAAAGTACTAATCTTAGTTACTGATGGATATCAAAATAGTGGGGCTATCTCGGTCAAAAATGCAGTAGAACAAGCAAAAAAACTCAAAGTAAAAATCTATACCATTGGTATAGGCAAAGCAAACAGTTTTGATAGAAAACTTTTGCAACACATTGCTTCACAAACACAAGGCAAGATGTTTGCAGCAGAAAATAAAGAAATTTTAAAAGATGTATATCGAGAAATCGATATACTAGAACCTAGCAAAATACGTTCTAAACATTATCTCAACAAACATGTTTTATATATTTTTCCTTTGCTCTTAGCTACTCTTTTATTGTTTTACTTGTTACTTAAAAGTCGTAAAAGCGAGTTGTTATGAATCTTCTTTACGCTTGGGTTTTAATACTCCTTATCCCTCTTCTTTTTTTTTATATTTCAGATATTAAACACTTTGATAAAGAAAAAAAATTACAAAGAAAGCTATTGTTTTTAAGTTTAACTTTTATGTTCATTGCTTTAAGTCGTCCTGTTTTAACACATAGCTTAAACGAACAAAAATTCGATGCCCAAGATTTTATCATTGCCATTGATGCTTCTTACTCAATGCAGGCAAAAGATATACAGCCTACTAGATACAACTTAGCAAAAAAACAGATCGAAGATATTTTAGAAGAACTGCCAAAAAACAGATTTAGTATCTTTGCTTTTACATCAAATTCTATGCTGATATCACCACCCACAACAGATAGAGCGCTTAGTCTCATCGCGCTCAATATGCTTAATCCAAAGTATATTTTAACAAAAGGAACATCACTACAAACATTACTAGAAACAGTAGCAAAAACTTCTTATGAAAAAAAGAAGCTAATCATCTTCACAGATGGTGGAGAAGAACACAATGTAAATAAACTTATACATACTGCTAAGAAAAACAATATTATTCCCTATGTTGTTGCAATTGGCACATCAGAAGGTGCACTTTTAACTAAAGATGGACATAAACTAAAAGATACAAAAGGCAATCTAATTATCTCCCGCATCAATCCAATTTTAAAAGAGTTTGCTCTACTGAGTGGTGGTATCTATTATGAAATAAATTCAAACAGTTCTAATATAATTGATGAACTTATTTCAGACATTTCACAAAATAAAGACAACTCATCTCAATCGACAATACACACCTTAACATACACAGAACTTTTTTGGATACCCTTACTATTTTCAATCATCTTGTTTAGTATTTCTATAACTAAGATTCATCAATTGATACCTTTAACTCTTATCATTCTTTTTCCATATCAAGCACATTCTTCAATTTTAGATTTTTACTACATCAACAAAGCAAATGATAGTTTTGAGAAAAAAGACTACCATAGTTCAGTGCAGGAGTTCAAAAAGCTTACACCAAGTGTAGCGAGTTATTACAACATGGGTGTTGCTTATTATAAAGACAAACAGTATAAAAATGCTATCAAAATCTTCTCTCAAATTCAGACTCAAAATATCGCTTTAAAACAAAAACTTTATTACAACATGGGCAATTGTGCCGTAAAACTTCAAAAATATGACAGAGCTAAAATATACTATCAAAAAGCATTAAATCTTGGACTAGATAAAGATGCCTATGCAAACCTACTCACTATATATAGGTATAAAGAAAAAATCGACATCTCTGATATGCTTCCTCCTAATGAAACAAAAAAACAGACCCAAGCCTCAAAAAAAACCAATACAAAAAAAGATGAAGAGAAGTCAAACGCAGCTAATTCGAATTCTAAAAACAAAACTGGACAAAGCAGTAATAGCTCAGGTGAGAATAAAGCAAAAAGTAGTAGTAAAAAAATAAATAAAAATGATAAAATAAATAAAAGTCAATATAAAATAGGCTACAAAGCCTATGAACTTATAAATAAAGGTTACACAAATGAAAAACGTCCTTGGTAGTTTGCTGCTCTTTTTATTTATACAAAACCTGAGTGCTTCACAATTAGCTGAGTACAAGTTTAGCGTATCTAATAGCCATCCATGTGTAAAAGAAGCTGTAGAAATAACCTTCAAAGCAAGACAAAAAGATCATACTGATGTGATGTTTTTCTTTTTAAAACCAAGACTATCAGATGATTACCAAATTCTTCTTTTAAATAAAGTAGCCAAAGATATAAATTATCATGATAAGGAAAGTACTTTTACATATTTACTTTTCCCTAATAAAAGTAAAAAAATAAATATTAAATTTGATTTTGTTATTAAAATGGCTAGTGACAAAGCAGTCGCTCAAGTTTATGAAGGTGGTCGTGACAATGTAAAATGGATAGATACCATGGACAGAAAAATAGACTTAAACCCTTTGCATTTAGATGTAGAAGCATTAAAAGAGGATGTTTCATTAGTCGGAGATTTTAGAATTTCATCAAAACTAGACAAAGAACATATTACTGCGTTTGAGAGTGCAAATATCACCTATTTTCTCCAAGGAACTGGATACAATGCAATAGATATAAATATCATAGATAATATCCAAGGTGTCAAAATATTTTCTGACACTATTAAACACTACAATAAAGCTACTAAAGATGGCTATAAACTCCAAAGAGAGTTTAAATATGCACTTTTAGCTGATAAAAACTTTACTATAGCTTCCAAGAATATTCAATGTTATTCTCCAAAAAATAAAAAATATTATACACTTAAAACAAAAGAATATAATCTTACAGTAGAAAAACAAAATCTTGCAAAGCTTATAGATACACAAGAATTTCCAAAAGAGACTAAAAGTTTTACTTGGTTATATGACTTTTTCATCTATATCATTATATTTATGAGCGGTTTTTTAAGTGCTAAGTTTTTTCCAAATAGTATAAATATTTTTCAAAATAAAAATATTTATAGTGATATAAAAAATGCTAAAAATGCAAAAAAACTCTTAAATATTTTAATGCAAAAATATAATATAAAAGAGCTAAAAAATGAAATAGCCCAATTAGAAGCGATAGCTTATGGTAATTCTAAAGCTAGTCTTAGAAAAATTAAGAAAAAAATCATTGCAATATTAAACGAGTCAAAATGAAAAAATATTATGTATTGATAATAGTCCTCTTATTTTATACTACTAATAACTTCGCTGATACATATAAAAATGGCTATGATCTCTATTACCAAAAAGGCTGTAACAATTGCCATGGAACACATGCAGAAGGAAGTAGTTATTATCCTAGACTTGCTAACAAAGATAAAAAATATTTATTAAAAAAATTAAGAGATTTTAAAGCGGGAAAAGCCCGTTCTCAAAAAGCACAAATCATGTTTACATTTGCAAATTCGCTTAAAAAGAAAGAGATAGAAGAGTTGAGTCTTTTTCTTAGTGAGTTTAAAAAAGACATGAGCACTAACTATGAAATCAGTGATGATCTTCTAGGTGGATCAAATTAAGTAAAAAATTCTACATACACTTTATCTAGGTACCTTTTCGTTGCATCTGCTTTTTTGATTTTATCATCAAAAATAGACTTGGAAGATGGATACCTGTATGCATAGTCTCGATATAAGTTACATTTCATATCTATATGTTTTTTAAATTCATTTATGACTAATGTCATATCATCAGGTGACGCTACCCATTGCATAAAATTTTTAAACATTCTTTCTCTCACATCAAGAGAAAATGATTCTCCAATCTCTGCAGCCATAGCCTTGAGATCCCAACGAGAAAAATATATCCCACTTTTAACAGGAGGCATAACCTCTTTATACATTGCAATAATATAGTCCGGATAATCTTCACGATTCTCTTCTTCTATTCTACAACTATCGTCTACACAAGCAGACTCCATAGACCTTTTTTGCAGTTCTTCAAACTCACCTCTTAGTTCATTTAAATCTTTAATGTCCATTATTCTTCCTTCCAAGTTTTTCATAAGAAAAAGAATTCTCTTTTAACTGACTCAAATATTCAAAATCACTTAAAATAAACTCTAATGCCAAGTCAGCAGCATCATGATACAAAGCAGTACCTGCCTCACTTTTCATATTAAGTAAGAATATTGGTGCCCATTCAAGTATATGGTTTTTTAAAAAATTGTACTCTATTTCAGCAATTTCACCTGCAATTTTGTATTCACCATCTACTAAAGCTTTGCTTTCAGATTCACATAATTTATACATAAATTCTAATTCCACACCTATATGATCTGCAGCCATAACACGAGCTTCATCTAGTTCAACCCTAAAATCAAAACTATTATATAAGGTTTGTACAGGATTATCACCACCCGTTTCCATCTGCTGATCTTCTCTTCTGTAAAACGACTCATAAGGGATCATATGAAGTAAAAAAAGGTTAGTAAAATCAACATTTAGATATTGCTCTATTAAATCTTTATTGCTCATTCCTTGTCGTTTGTCCCACTTAAAAAACTCTGGGAAAAAAGATAAAATATTTTCATCATTTATTATTAACTCTAATAGCTTTTCATCTACTTCATTCATCATAATTCTAGAGATTAAAGCATATATATTTATACGTGCTGACTGCTCTGTTAAAAGATTATCTTGCATTAATTAGTTACCTTTGGATATTGAATATTTTATTTTAAAGTATATTAAAGCCTCACTTGAAGTGGGCTTTAATGATAAAAGTATTACGCTTTAATCTCTACAGCGTAAGCTTTATTTGAAAGAGGTACAGCAGGACGTTTAATATGCTGTGGACGACGTAGTTTATCAGTATGATCAAGAGGACGAGTCAACTCATCTCTCCAAGCTTGATAAACTTTAAAGTTATTTTCATAATCAACATAAATGTCACCTATAACATCATCAGCTTTCGCTTTTTCAATAATTACTTTTAGATGCCATGCATGATTTCCTGCAATTGGATCCGGATGAGAAGGTGCAACAGCATTTTGCCACGCACCACTTAAACCATCCCACCATATGTTATCTAAATCTTTATTGTACTCTTTGAACTGCCATACATCATGACGAGGTTTAATGCCCTCAACTGGTTTAAGTGTTCCCACTTTACCATCATTAGTCATATCATATCGAGGAGCACCGACACCCATTATTCCAAGTTTATGCTCAAATCCTGGAACACTAACTGAATCTTTAAGTTTCCAACGACCTGCGTGATGTGAACAAGCTAAAACACCAGGACGAGTCGCTTCAGTTGGTACAGCCATACCTACAAAATATCCACTGTCTAGTCCAGAAACTGTATCTGTAACTTTAACACGGATTGCATCACCACGTTTTATACCAAGCTTCTCAGCATCTTTTGTATAAATCCAAACCGGATTATGATTTTGTGAAATTTCCATTAAATGCTTAGAATTCACAGAACGAGTATGAATATTATACGGTAGTCTAAAGACTGTATTTAATGCAAACTCATTTGGTGCTTTCATAAAGCTATGGTGTACTTGCGTAACGATATGTTCCATTTTCTTGTATTCACTCTCATTACGAGGATAAATAGGAATTGCATATTCAGGCCACTTCCATTCTGCAAACCACTCAGAGAAAAACTCAAGTTTTTTACTTAATGTATGAAAACCAGCAAGTACTTTATCATCACTAATAATACCAATAGAGTGCTTACGACCATCGTGTTCAACCCATAATGCACCAAACTGATCTTTCTTAACATGATGTTTAGCATATTTTTTACCATGTGCATAAACGTACTCACTATCTACTTTCAGCTCTTCTTCTTGAGGTTTATATACATTAGTTTTTTCAGTCCAAGCACCATGATCTCTCATATAGCTATATACTGGAAACTCTTCATCTTTGTACATTTTATCTGCTGTTTCTTTCAATCTTGGTAGTAAACTCATAGCAGCATCAAAATACTCAGGCACTGTAACAGCACGAGATGGATCTTTTTTACTTGCCCAATATTTACGAATACCTAAGCTTCCATCAGGATCAACATGATGAACCATTAAGTTAGGAAAGAACTCTGACTCTTCCCAAATTTCACCTAAACCGTACTTCATATGTGCTTCAAGTGTAGCACGGGTTGGATCTTTTGCTTTCCATCCCATTTTCTCAGCTGCAACACGAAGAACAGCTTGACGGAATTCTATACGTTGTTCTGGTTTAGAAGGAGTAGACTGTTGATCATTTCTTTCACCTGCAAGACCAACTGGTAAAATATAATCACAATACCAGTTCGTTTCAGACCAAGTTGGAGATAAGTTAAATGATAATTCAATTTTATCTTCTCTTTTAAGTGCTTCAATCCATCTAAAACCATCTGGGTTAATCCAAACTGGATTATACATACGAGGGAACCAAACAGAAAGCTTTTTAGGAACTTTAAGACCTTTTTTTGTCCATTTTTCTTGCCACTCTTCATCCATAAGAAGGTGAGGTAAGATATGACTCATTTCATAAGACGACAGAGGATATTCAGGTGGCCATGCCAACTCATTCCATACATCAACTTTAGCAGGTCTCTCTCCAGCAACTGTAGCTTTATCACCTTTACCAGCAACTGAAATCTCATGCCAATGATGGAATGAAGTTCCACCTATGTCACCACGTAACGCACCACGCACAACTAAAGATAAGAAAGCAGAACGTGCAATCATCCAACCACCACGGTGAGCAATTGGACCAGCACGCCAGATGTATGTTGCTATTTTATCACCAGCATCAATATACATTTCCCATAAAGCATCAAGCTTATGTTCCATACCTTCAAGTTTACACTCACGAATAACCATCTCTTTAGTATATGGAGCATACAACTCTTTTACTAATTCAATAAAATCTTCATAAGTATCGCCAGCAGGCATTTTAGATATATATCCATAACCTACCATCTTTTGTAAGTACTCTTTATTTGCTAATAAACGATCCCAGTTTACCCATTCTTTTACAAAGTCATGTGCAACTAAATCATCTCCATTTTTATCTTTTTCATGTAAAACACGATTTGCAAGATAAAGATAAAGAGCTGTTTCAGTTCCTGGCCAACATGGAATCCATAAATCTGCCATACCTGCTGAATTTGACATACGAGGATCAAGTACAACCATTTTTGCGCCACGCTTACGTGCATCTGCAATTAAACCAGCTGATTGTTGGAAGTAATGTCCAGCATCTGCTGCATGTGATGACTGCAAGAAAATAAGTTCAGCATTTGCCCAATCTGGAGAGTTTCTATCATCATTTGCCCATTGTATTGTACCTTGACGAGCACCTGCAGAACAAATATTTGTATGTGAATTGTAACCATCTATACCTAAACTATGAGGTACACGATGACCAAAACCATTTTCATTTGGACGACCAACATGATACATAATTGATTTTTTAGAAATCTCATCACCCACTTTTAATGTGTCATGCATTTTCTTACCAATTGTACTCATTGCCTCATCCCATGTTGTACGAATCCATTTACCTTCACCACGTTTAGAACCTGGTGCACGTTTAAGTGGAAATGGAATACGATCTGGATCATACATTTGAGAAGTTACAGCGTAACCTTTTGCACAGTTACGACCACGGGAACCAGTATGTAGTGGATTTCCCATATATTTTCTAACTGTCATTGTATCTTTATTAACCCATGCAGTAAGACCACATCCAGCTTCACAGTTTGAACAAACTGTTGGAACTAGCATGAAGTTATTTACTTGGATTCCATCTTCATTTTCAGCTGAAGCAACACCATGGCGTTCAATACCACCACGTTTCCAATCATCTCCATCTAACTCTTGAAAATTATCCCATTCAGATTGGTTTGGATAAAATGAAATCGTATCAGGAGTATTTGTAAACTTACTGTTCTCTATAGACTCAGCTACAGCATCCGTCGCAAATACACCTTTAGCAATAGCAACACCAGCAACGCTAAATGCAGCACCTTTTAAAAATGTTCTTCTACTTTGTAAATACATTTATACTTTCTCCTTAACTTAACGGTAATAATTGTGGAATAACTAGCCAAACATGTTTAACTACCCACAGACCTGCAATTGCCAAAATAGCAGCAAGACTTAAAATTGAGTTACTTCCACTCACTCTGTAAAGAGCTACAAGTAGCATTGGCAAGATATAAGCAACCCATTGTCCAATCCAGAACATTGTAGCATACTCGCCATCACCTTTTACATAATGTAAAATTGCAGCAACTTCTTCAGCTTTCATCGCACCGAAAATATATTCAGACATATAAATGATAAATGCCATTAACGCACTAAGACCTAAAACCGACCCAAAAAAGCTCTTTGTTTCATCGCTAAGTTTTGAGCCACCAAGAAGAATCATAGCTGCAGAACCAGAAAGCGTAGCTGCTAAAATCATTTGTGCAGATTCAGTTGGCATTTGCCATAATTCTCTTGCAGTTGCTTCTGCCATAATACCAGCAGTATAAAGCGTTACAGGAATCGCTAAAAGTGTTACCCAAAAAAGTGTTTTATCAAAGAAGGCAGTAGGCTGTTTCGTCAACAAACATTTTTCTTTTCTAATCATAACAGCAATCATTACGAATTCTAAACCTACAAAAAGTGTTGCCATCCATGCCCCAACAGTAATAGCTGAAGTCCAATGAGGGTAAAAGAATATATGCCACATTCTCCACATTTGGTGTAAATCTAACCATGTAAAAATCAAAAATATATTCATAAAAATAAATGAAGTTATCATAACCGGAGTTCTAAGACCATTCATTTCAGAAGAATTTTTCTTAAGCAATAGAAAAAGCATAAATACTAAACCAGTACCAATACTTTTAGCCCACATATTCATTGTTACATACCAGCCCCAAAATATATCTGGTATTGCTACGTCTAATGTAACCACAGCATTTGTTGCTGCTAAAGTTTCATGTACCATTAATGATGCCCTCCTAAAGGAAGTGTTGTAATTTTATTAAATAAGTTATAACCCTCTTCTCTTCTTGACGCTAAAGGATTTAAGTGTGCTTGACTTGCTCCAACGTAATAGTGATGAGGATTTGTTCCCTTCTCAGGTTTACGTACTTGAACATCAGTATGTTGCTGAATGTATGTAGAAATATTTGAAGTTGGATCTTCTAAATCACCAAAAATATTTGCTTCAACTGGACATGCCACAACACATGCCGGCATCATGCTTGATGCAATACGATGTGCACAATAAGTACACTTATCAGCAGTTTGTGTCTCTGGATCTATATAAATAGCGCCATAAGGACAAGCCATAACACAACCAGCACAACCAATACATCTTTCTTTATCTATATTTACAATTCCGTTATCTATATAATGCAGTGCAGATACAGGACAAATTCTCTCACACGGTGCATTTTCACAATGATTACATCTCAATGGAGTGAACGTTCTCTTAGTCTCTGGGTAAGTCCCCACATCTACATATTTAACACGAAGTCTCCATGTACTCAGTGGAACTTCATTTTCCACTTTACATGCGATCTCACAACCTTTACATCCCATACACAGATGTAAATCAACTAGGAAACCTAATTGCATATACTCTCCTTTTGCCCTTTCTAGGCTTAATTAAGATTTATAACTACGATTTATTTGTATTAAAAGAAGCCCTTATGTAGAACATACAGGGCTTTTTTTACTGTATACATATTATCCTAGTTAGCTTAAGTTTAATATAAAAATGTAATAATTAATTAATGAGTTTTATGAGGTGTGTAGATTAAAGAAAGTTATATTTTTAGGGATTATGATTACTATAAATAGTGAAAATATTTATAGTAATTTTATTATTTCATTCGTACTCGAACTGATTGTTCATGTGCTGTTAAGCCTTCAGTATTTGCAATCAGAGCACACTCTTCACCTATTTCATTTATGGCATTTGCACTAAATGAAATGATAGAACTTTTCTTCATAAAATTTTCTACACCTAAGGGAGAGTAAAATTTTGCTGTTCCACCAGTTGGTAATGTATGGTTTGGTCCTGCAACATAATCACCAATCGCTTCAGGCGTATTATGACCAAGAAAAATTGCCCCAGCATGTTTGATATAAGGTAAAAGTTCAAATGGGCTTAGTGTAGCAACCTCAAGGTGTTCAGGAGCTATTTGATTCATTAAATCTATAGCTTCATCCATGCTATCTGTTACAATGATTGCTCCACGTTCTTCTATTGATTTTCTTGCAATTTCTTCACGTGGAAGTTTTTGTAGCCAGTTTTCAATCTCTTGCTTAACCTTATCAGCCAAAGCTTGAGAAGGTGTTATCAAAATAGAACTTGCCATCTCATCATGCTCAGCCTGAGAAAGTAAATCTACAGCTAAATGATTTGCATTAGCACTATCATCCCCAAGGATACCTATCTCGCTTGGCCCTGCAATCATATCAATATTCACTTCCCCAAAAACCATTTTTTTAGCTGTTGCGACAAAAATATTACCAGGACCAGTAATGACATCAACTTTTGGAATCGTTTGCGTTCCATAAGCCATCGCTGCGATGGCACTAGCACCACCAACTTTATAAACTTCGCTTACACCACAAAGATGGCATGCTGCAAGAAGAAGTTCATTGGGCTCATTATCTGGTGTGGGTGTACAAACTATTATCTCTTCAACTCCAGCCACTTGGGCAGGAATAACATTCATAAGTAAAGAAGAAGGATATGCAGCTTTTCCACCAGGAATATAAAGTCCAGCACTATCCACCGGAGTAACTTTTTGTCCTAAAATAGTACCGTTACTTTCTGTGTCAAACCAAGATTTTGGTTTTTGTTTTTCATGATACATTTTAATTCTATCATAAGCTAAATGTAATGATTTTTTCAATTTTTCATCAATATTTTCATACGCTTTTTGCATATCTGAGATAGAAATCTTTAAATCTTCATCACTTTTGGGTGTCCAGTTATCAAACTTAGAGATATGTGATCTTAATGCAAGATTTTTATCTTCTTTTATTTCATCAATTATTGTGCCAACTATACCACTCACATGAGCTATATCCATTTTACCTCTGGAGAGTAACTCTTGAAACTTTATATCAAAATTATCATCATTAGAATTTACAAAAATCATTTTTTATTTCCACTTTGTTTTTTAGTTTTATTAAACTCTTGCTTTACAATATCTAAAGCTTTTAAAAATGCATCTTCTTTCACTGCCCCCATAAGAGGTTGATACATTGGTTTTCCATCAGAGTATAAAAACCATATAGTTGGTGTTCCCGGTCTCCATAACTCCTGAGGCATTGCATCACCATCATCACTGTAAGCAATGATAGAAATAAAATCATTATTTAAATGTTTTATAACCCGAGGATCAGAAAAAGTTGTCTTTTCTAAAATCACACAATATTTACAAGTATGGCGAGAAAATACAAACAACACAGGCTTATTCTCTTTTGTTGCTTGTTCAATCCCAGATTTAAAATCTTTTGCCCAATGAATTTCATTTGCCATAAGAGATGTTGTAAACAGTAAGCTTACTATTAATAATATTTTACGCATATTTTTTTACCTTTTTAAGAAGTTCTTTGGAACACTCTTTTGCTGATTTATTTGTAACATCTATCACGATGTCAGCCACTTTAAGATACTCAGGACGTCTCTCCTCATAAAGTGCCTTAGCTTTTTTAAGATCTTGCAACAAAGGACGCTTTTTTAATTTTCTTGCTGCGTTTGGATGTTTTTTAATTCGTTCAATGATAGCATCAAAAGGAGAATCAAGTAGAACAATTATACCAATTTTTTTTAAATTCTCTTGTTTATACAATCCACCACCAGTGGATATCAATGTATTTTGAACATTTTTTTCCAGCCACTTGGCAATATTTTTTTCTAATTCTCTAAAATAGCTCTCACCATCTTCTTCAAAAATCTTTTTAATCTTTCTATTTTCCATACTTTCAATAAGGTCGTCAGTGTCTATTGCAATATAGGAGGAGTTTTTAACGACTTCCCTTGCTACACTTCCTTTTCCAACACCCATAAAGCCTATCAAAACAATATTATTCACATATTAGCCTTTGTTAAGTAAGAAGGCATAAATAGTTTCATTGTCAATTATTTATGCCTTCTTACTTATATCTTTAAAATTATATAGAATTATATATAAATAAAATTATGTCCCATTTAAACGGCCATTTATCAACTATGGATATAATACTTTTTTAAAACAATACATAGGCTTATTATGAAACATAAAAATATTATTTCTCTAGGATTTGTCTCCGTAGCACTCTCGGTAGGTTTACTTTTTTCAACAAATCTTTTTGCAAAAACCGACGTAGCTTCTAAAGAGACAAATACAGAAGCTTCAAGACTAGAAGCTTTAGCTAAGTTTACGAAGGTTTTGAGTATCGTACAGCAATATGATGTAGATGATATAACAATCCAAGAACTCATCGACAAAGCTCTTGATGGCATGATGAAAAACTTGGATGCTCACTCTAATTATCTTACTCAAAAAGATTATAAACGTTTACAAGTTCAAACAGATGGTGAGTTTGGCGGTTTAGGTATTACAGTCGGAATGAAAGAAGGTGCACTCACTGTCATCGCTCCTATAGACGGTACACCTGCGGATATTGCTGGGCTAAAATCAGGTGATATTATTCTAAAAATTGACAATAAATCAACAATAGGCATGACAATTGATGAAGCTGTTTCATTAATGCGTGGTAAAGTCAACACCCCAATTGATTTAACTATAGTAAGAGAAGGTGAACTAAAACCGCTTAGTATTCATATTGTTCGTGGCATTATCACTATAGAGTCCGTGCATACAAAAATGATAGATAAAAACATCTTGTATATTCGTGTTGCTAGTTTTGACAAGAAAGTAGCACTAGATGTGGCAAAAGCCATCAAAAAGAAAAAAGCAGTTACGAAAGGTATTATTTTAGATTTAAGAAATAACCCCGGTGGTTTACTTGATCAAGCTGTAGGTCTTGTGGATGAATTCGTTGATGATGGAGTTATTGTTTCTCAAAAAGGAAGAAGAGAAGTTGAAACAAAAATTTACTCTGCACATAGCTCAAAAACAATTACAGATGTTCCAATGGTTGTTCTTGTCAATGGAGGAAGTGCTAGTGCTTCTGAAATCGTTAGTGGTGCCCTGCAAGACCATAAACGTGCCGTTTTAGTTGGAGAAAATACTTTTGGAAAAGGAAGTGTACAAGTTGTTCTTCCTATTACAGAAAAAGAAGCTATCAAGCTGACTATTGCAAGATACTATCTACCAAGTGGAAGAACAATTCAGGCAGTAGGTGTCAAACCAGATATTATTGTGGTACCTGGTGAAATCACAACACATAAAAATGAATTTTCTATAAAAGAAGCAGACCTGAAAAAACATCTTCAAAAAGAGCTTGAAAAAGTTGATGGAAAAAAAGATAAAGATAAAGAAGATAAAAAAGATAAAAAAGATATAATTACACCAGAAATGCTAAACAAAGATATTCAGCTCAAAGAGGGTGTCGATATCATCAAAGCTTTAATAATAATACAAGGATAGTCACAGCATGGAAAAAAGAGAATTACTTTACGAAGGAAAAGCAAAAAGGTTATACCATACAGATGATGATAATCTTCTCATATCTGAATTTAAGGATGACTTGACTGCTTTTAACGGTGAAAAAAAGTCAAGTGAAGCTGGTAAAGGTGCCCTAAACAATAAAATCTCAACAGAGCTTTTTAAACTCTTAGAAGAAAATGGTATCCCTACACATTTTGTTAAAATGCTTGACGATAATCACATGCTTCATAAAAAAGTTGATGTTATTCTTATAGAAGTAATTGTTAGAAATATAGCAACAGGAAGCTTAACAAGAAACCTTGGTATAAAAGACGGTACAGTTTTACCTTTTACGCTTGTAGAATTTGACTACAAAAATGATGAGTTAGGGGATCCAAAGCTTAATGATCAACATGCCCTTATACTTGGTCTTGTCGATTTTCAAGATGAACTTGACAAACTTCGTCGTATGGCGAGACAGATAAATGATATCTTAAAACCTTACTTTGCAGATAAAGGCCTTAACCTTGTAGATTTTAAACTAGAGTTTGGAAAAGATAAAGATGGAAATATTATTCTTGTTGATGAAATTTCACCAGATAATTGCCGTTTTTGGGATACACAAAGTGGTGAAAAAATGGATAAAGACAGATTTCGCCAAGGTCTTGGAGGACTCACTGTAGCTTACGAGCAAGTTTTAAATAGAATATTAGGAAAATAAAAAATGAAAGCAATTGTAAATGTATTTTTAAAAGCAGGTGTACTAGACTCTCAAGGGAAAGCTGTGCATCATGCACTTGATTCTCTTCGCTTTGATGAAGTAGAAGATGTACGAGTAGGTAAACAAATCATACTCAAACTTGATGAAACTGATAAAGAAAAAGCAATGAGTAGAGTAACTGAAATGTGTGAAGAGCTTTTAGCTAACACTGTAATAGAAGACTACAATATAGAGCTTGCATAATGAAAGTTTCTATCCTACAGTTTCCTGGGACAAACTGCGAGTATGACACGCAATATGCTTTTGAAAAACTTGGTGCCAAAACTGAAATTATCTGGCACAAAACGACTAGTATCCCTAATGATACAGACCTTTTAGTAGTAGCAGGTGGTTTTTCATATGGAGATTATCTCAGAAGTGGTGCTATAGCAAAATTTAGCCCAGTTATGTCTGCTGTTAAAGAGTATGCAAATAATGGTGGAAAAGTTTTAGGAATTTGTAATGGATTTCAAGTTCTAACCGAAGCTAGACTTCTTCCAGGTGCACTCAAACGCAATGAAGGTTTACATTTCATTTCTAAACACCATCATCTTAAGGTACAAAACAACGACAATGTCTTTTTGAAGAAATTAGAGAGTGGTGATGTTGTAAATATTCCCATCGCACACCATGATGGTAACTACTATATAAACGAAGAAGGCCTTAAAGAGCTTGAAGCAAATGGGCAAATACTTCTAAAATATACAGATGCTAATGGTAAGATTTCAAATCCTAATGGAAGTACACAAAGTATTGCCGGTGTTTGCAATAAAGAAAAAAATGTTTTTGGCTTGATGCCACATCCTGAGCGTGCAATGGAAGCACTCCTTGGAAGTGATGATGGTATTACAATGCTAGAAGGTTTTTTAGCCTCGTGACAAAACTCCTTTTTTTTATTCTATTTTTTACAACTTCATTATTTGCAAATAAAGTTATATACTTAAGTTATGATGAAATACCAAAAAGAATAATTAAAGGTGAGATATTCACCATTACACTCAAAACTCTTTCAACAGTAAAGAAATTTGATGATATAAATTATGAATTTTCAAACTATTCTGGGCTAAAAATTTTAGACAACATTCCTTTTAGAGAACAAAAAGGAAAATATTTTTATGACACTTTTCATCTTTTAAGTACTGCTAGTTATGCTAAGCTACCTGATGTAAATGCCTCTCTTATTAGTTCATACGAGTACAATAGTAGCTATATTCAAGGTCAAAAACTTAATGTCATAAAGCTCAATCCTAAAAAAAACTTTTCTAATATACTTGCCAATAATTTAGAACTTGAAGAGTATAAAACAACAAGTTATGATAATATACATAATATAGTCGTGTTTGTCGCTTCTGCACAAAATGCAAACATAAAAACTATGCATTTTAAAAATGTTTTTAAACAAGGGATAGAATCTTCAAATGATTCATACTTAAGTTCTAGAATTACTTACTTTGTAGTTATTGACAAAAGAATTGAAAATTTTTCTTTTACATATTTTAACCTATTAAAGAATAGATATGAGACGATAGATATTCCCATAATAGTAGATGATGATAGCGTAACGACACAGACCGATTTAAAACCTAGAAATCAGTCCCATGATATGTTAAAAATGTATATCGCTGCATCCATAGCATTTATCGCTTTTATCTTAATATTGCTTAAAAGAAACTATATCTATTTACTCTTTATCTTTATTCCACTAGGGTATATTTTATACTTGTCAGTACCACAAAAAGAAATTTGTATAAAAAAAGGATCCAATATTCATCTTTTACCTGTTGATAATGGAACTATCTTTGAGACAACGGCAGTAAGATACTATCTTCCAAAAGAAGGTAGTACAAAAAACTATATAAAAGTAAAACTAAAAAACAACAAAATAGGTTGGGTCAAGAATGAAGATACTTGCACATATTAGTTGGCTATATGCTACGACTATTATATTTATAGGGTTGACATTATCCATTATACTCTACCCTCTTTTGCCAAGACCATATGCTAGAAAAATACCAGCTTGGCTTATACGACTCACTACTTTTTTTTCTACAACTCCACAGGGTGTTGAAGATCCTGATGTGCAGATGTTTCTTGTTAATCATCAAAGCGACATAGACATTGGTGTTATGGAGACAACAACAAATAAAGACTTAGCTTGGGTAGCGAAAAAATCACTTTTTGATGTTCCATTTTTTGGTTTAGCTATGAGCTTACCTGAAGATATAGAGATAGAAAGAGAAAGTAAAACTTCACTTTTAAAACTTCTTCGAGCAGCCAAAGATAGACTTAAAAAAAGAAGAGTTATAACTATGTTTCCAGAGGGAACACGCTCTCGAACTGGTAGAATGTTACCTTTTAAATCTGGTGCAAAAGTAATTGCAGATAAGTATAAACTTAGAGTACAGCCTGTTGTACTTATAGAGACTGCAAGTTGCTACGATTTAAAAACTTTTTTTTATCAACCAAAAAATATTAAAGTCATTTTCTTAGATTCGTTTGTAGCTAACAAAGAAGATAAAAAATGGCTTGAAAACTTAAGAGAAAAAATGCAAAAGGTGTATGATGATGAGTTGGCAAACAATTCTAGCAATAGGTAGTGGTGGCTTTATCGGTGCAGTTTCAAGAGCCTACCTTAATGGTTTGATATCGCATAGAGTTCCTCATGAGCTTCCTTTTGGCACACTAGGAGTGAATCTTTTAGGTAGCTTTATCATGGGTATTTTAATAGCTTACTTTGCCTATAGCACTCTTTTGACTCCACATGTTAAATCTTTTCTATCAACAGGAATTTTAGGAGCTCTAACAACCTATTCTACTTTTGCAATTGAGAGTTTTTTACTTCTTGAAGGTGGTAGTGTAGCACTAGCACTTGCCAATATTACGCTCAATGCTATCGGTACTATTGTCATGGCAGGAAGTGGGTACTACTTAGTAAACAATTTCTTTAAATCCTAATAACTTCATCAGCACACCACGCTGCTAAATCCATATCATGTGTTATCAGCAACATCGCTGTTTCACCTAGATGCTTCATAAGCATCTTCATCACATCCAACTGAATAACATTATCAAGTGCAGATGTAGGTTCATCTAAAAGTAGTAAATCTGGTTTCATGAGCATTGCACGAAGTATCGAAGCACGCTGGAGTTGTCCGCCAGAGAGTTCATGTGGCAACTTTAACAGAAGCTCATACTCTAAATTAACATCTTGTAAGAGGTGGTTTAACTCATCAAGTTTTGCTACATCAGAGATTTGGTTTAGGAGAGTGTAGCTTGGATGAAAAGAACTGTAAGGGTCTTGAAAAATCTGCGAACAACCTGCACTTTTCACACTGCCACTCATAGGTTTAAGATTGCCAAGGATAAGTTCAAAAAGTGTACTTTTACCCGCACCACTTTCACCTACAATAGCTTTGAGTTCACCTTTTTTTAAGCTTAGGGATAAATCCTTAAATAAGATCTTCTCTTTGGAGTATCCAAAAGTAAGATTCTTTATCTCTAATGCATTGATCAAAGATTACTTCTTTTGTATCTCTGCATATGCTTTAGATAACTCTGCATACAATACCTCAGGTGTCACATCACTTTTCTCTTCCCAAATACATTTCATAACAACATTATCTTCTTTATCATTCCAAACTTTTATATATGTGCCTTCTTTATAGCCATTGTCTTGACGGAACTGATTTAAGATATTTTTTCCTACATAAAGGCGGTAAAGCGTTTCTAAATTTAGTCCACTCATAGCGACTAAATCAAAAAACTCATGCATAAGAAGTTCTAGGTTTACGCTCTCTTTTGAAAGTGCAATTCTCATAACATTTTCAACTTTTTCTATCACTGCGTTTACCTCAGCAAATGATAGCGTATCTTTTTCTATTTGAACAAGAGAATCTAAATTTGAAATATCTTTAGCAATATCTTCAACTCCGCCTTTGGAATTTTTCGCATACTCTTCAATGGCTAAACTCATAATAAAATGCCATACATCAACAACTTCTATTTGATGATTTTGCCAATCAGGTTCACGATCTATCGCTTTCCAATGTTTCCAAGCAAAGCTATCAACCATCTCCGCACACTCCATATAGATACATCGTTTCCAGTTTATAGTTTTACCATTTTTTGTAAAACCCTTTGTCCACTCTTCTCCATTGGTTGCATCATTCAGTTGGTTTTGTAGCTGTAACATCAATAAAATTTTATTATTCATTCAAAAGTTCCTCTATATCATTATAATTTTCTTTTGTGTATTTTATCTAATATGCTAAGATTCCCTACTTAAAAAGAGAGAAAGATGAAAAAAATCAATTGTAGAAGATGTGAATACTATTTTGTAACGTGGGAAGCAGCAAATCCTCATGGATGTAAAGCCTATGGTTTTAAATCTCCACAAATCCCATCTATTGTCGTTAAAAAAAGTAGTGGCAGTGAATGTTCATTTTTTAAAGAGAAGCATCCTCAAAAATAATCTTTTTGCCAAATCCGAGTTTATTATCAGTCATCTTAAAATAATGCACTTTAATCTGCCATAATTTAGGAAGAAGAGCTAAAGCATAAGGAAAATTTTTAAAATATAGGGCTTTTAGCTCCTTATCTTCTAGTCTAAACATTTCACCTCGAAACTGCAGACCCTGAATTTTCCCTACTTCTTTTGTTTCAAGTAGGATATTTCCAGCCACTTGAGGAGAGTTTTTTATATGACTAATGTGTAATGTATCTTCACTACTTGCAACAACAAAAGAGAGTTTATTGGCATCAAATGCATAAAACAGACTACAAACACTCAACTCGTTATCTACTGAACTTGCTAAACTCATCACATGGTGTTCATTGATAAAGGCTGTGATTTTTACTAAATTTTTATTCATTCTATTTAAAGTTTGAACATAAAATTTTCTAAAGCTTCTGCGTCTTTTATCTCTCTTTTATCTAGCATTAGCTTAGCCGTCTCATCTTCAATTAAAATATCAAAAATGTCAAAAGCATTTGTTATATTGTAATAACTTTTTATGAAATCAATAAGAATCTCAAAGTTATTTTCTTTAGAGTTATATTGCTTATACTCTTTGTACTCATCCCAATTTATTTTTGCCAACACGCTTCCTTTGTAATGCAGATTCAAACCGCTTTATTATCTCTAACATTTTAGCAGAGCTTACAGCGAAATTCAAGCGCATAAAACCACTGCCTTGCATACCAAAGCTTATGCCTGCATTGAGTCCAAGCCTAGCTTCTTTTACAAAAAAATCTTTTAATGCACTGTTTTTCAAGCCTAGACCACGGCAGTCTATCCAAGCTAGATATGTCGCCTCTATTGGCGTTAGTCTAACAAACTCGGGGTATTTACTTACAAGATTTTCAAGCATCTGATAGTTATGATACAAATGTACTTTTAAGGCTTCAAGCCACTCTTTTCCATTCCTATAAGCTGCTTCAAACGCAACATGAGAAAGTGAAGCTCCCTGAGCATAATGTACTTTATCATAAGCTTTTAAAAACTGTTTTTTAAGATTTTCATCTTGTATTACGACACTACTCATAGCAAAACCTGCCATATTAAAAGTTTTACCAACCCCAATAGCTGTAAGCGTTATTTTCTCTGCTCTTTCATCCAATGACATAAAAGGAATATGAACATTTGGTGCATAGACTAAATCTGAGTGAATTTCATCAGCAAATACAATAATATTGTTTTCATAACAAATATCGAGTATCTCTTGCAACTCTTCACGCTTCCACACCCTACCTACAGGATTGTGAGGAGAACATAAGAGTAAAAGTTTTGTGTTCTTATCTATTTTTGCTTTAAAATCTTCTATATCAAAAGTGTAATAGCCATCATCATCCAAACGCAGTGAGTTTTTTACCACTCGTCTGCCAAGATTTTTTACACTATGAAAAAAAGGTGGATAGACAGGTGTTTGCACTATCACACCCTCCCCCTCTTTTGTAAAAGCTTCAATGGCGGTATGCATTGATGCAACCACTGAGTGAGAGTAGAAGATATCTTCAACTTCTATCTTAGTTCCATGAAGAGTATTCATCCACTCCTTTTGTGCCTCAAATGCACTCTCTGGCACTTCTTCATAACCGAGTACAGGATGTTCAAGTCGTTTTTTTACTGCGTTTAGAACAAAGTCTGGTGTGTCGATGTCCATGTCCGCAACCCAAGCTGGAATGACATCCTCCGTAGCAAAAAGCTTTTTTCTTAATGTATATTTTTCTGCATTTGTATCTTCTCTTGAAGCAGAGGCACTAAAGTCATACTTCATCGCTTTTTCCATACACTCACTTGAGAAATAGTATGCTGATATTTTCTAGCTGTTTCTTTGATAACAAACTCTAAATCTTGTAAATGGAGTAGTTCAAACTTCTCATTCAAGATTTTCTTGAGCGTGTCAATCGTCTTCACTGCATTCCCATTTTCATCTCTATAGCCACCAAGCCAAAACTCTTTGTTTGTTGAAGTGAGTTGCCAAGTATATGGTGAAGTCAAGATTAAAATCCCATCCTTGTTTAAACGAGTATCTATAGTGTCTAAAAAGAGTCTAGGATTATAGAGTCTATCTATAAGGTTTGTCGCCATTACCAAATCATAAGCAACAAAATTAGGGCGAAGATTACAAGCATCACCTTGCCAAAATGTGACTTTATCTTTTAAGTTTTCATATCCTAAATCTTCTAAAGTGACCTTTTTGTTTGTAGTGATTTCACCCTCTTCTACAGAGCTAAACGCAGTATATCCCTCTTCTTTGAGTTTTGAGCCTACACCGACAAAACGAACAGAAAAGTCAATCCCTTCAACCGCATCAAAAGTTTTAGCAAGCTCAAAGGTCGCACGTCCCGTAGCACAACCCAAATCCAATGCCTTTGTGGTATTTGTTGCAAATTTTGCGGCAACTTTAGCACATGAAATTGCAAAATTTTCTACACCAAAATGTGTATCTCCATATTGAAATTCACAGTACTCTGAAACAAGTTCGTCACTCTCATAAATGTCATCGCTTTTTTCTTCATTGTTAGTAGAAATCACATAACGAAAACCTGCATTTTGAAAGAAGTGTTTACGAAAAGCGTAACGGGAATTTTTCATGATTAAATTTCCACTACTTGCCCAAGAAGAGCCTAAAATCAAAGCATGTTTGTCATCAAAAGTCGGCACCGAAAAATCATCATAGGCTTCGTGCACTGTAAAACCATCAAATGGACGTATGGGTGTTCTACTCCACTGCCACACATTTCCTATTACATCATACAAGTCATTAAATCCAAATTCATCTACCGGACAGGATGAAGCATAATGATAAAAATTGATATTTGCACGACTCTCATGAAGAAGAGGAACATCTTTTAGGTTTGCATACTTATACATTAGAGCATATTCTGCTTCACTTGGGAGTTGATACCTTAGGTTTTCTTTTTGGCTCTTATATCTACAAAAAGCTTCTGCTTCAAGTGCATTAACATCTACTGGCCAATTCATAGGCATATCTATCATCTTGCTTACAGCTCTGTATTTAAATACATTCCCCTCTTGTATCCAAAAATGAGGATATTTTGCATCAGATTTATGTAAAAAGTCTAAACCTTCTTCATCCCAAAACTCTGGAGTTTCATAGCCCCCATCTTGAACAAATTCCATAAATTCACCATTGCTCACAAGAAACTTTGCTACTTGAAAATCTTTTACATCCTCTTCATATTTTCCATATTCATTATCCCAGCCATATAGCTTATGTGATCTATCTTTTCCAAGTGTCACCCTATCGCCTTTGATACTAATCATTGCATTTTTTGGTGCTTCATCAGCATGCTCACAAAGATGAAACGCAGCTACTTCTTTTATCATTGCAATTGGCATTTGACGATGCAAAACAAGTGATGTTTCTATATGAATATGTTCATGTTCTATTCCCATCAAAATAATCCACATAGGCATATCGTCTTTAACAGGAAGAGTAAAATCTACAGTATCAATCAAGCCATTTACAAGTTCTCTAACCCTATTTCTGTATGCTTGAACATCCCTAACGCTAGGCCATTTATAATTTGCTTCATCCATGTCATCCCAGTGCATTTCATCAACACCTATGGCAAAGATAGATTCAAATTCTGGATTTATGCGTTTATCAATTATCTTCATATTGATAAGCTTGTTAATATAAAAAGTAGCTGTGTGACCAAAATAAAATATCATGGGATGCCGAGTTGGTTCACTTTTTTTATAAAATACACTCTCATCTTTTAAAAGTTCAAAAACTTTTTCAAACAAATCAAATGTATTATTAAAGTATCTCTTTATCTCACTGCGTTTAGCTTCAACACTCTCTCCATCTAGCGTTACCGGGTACATACTCAATTGGCTCAAAAATTTCCTTTTTCTTAAAGTGTGTAAGGTCAGTTACTCAAATATTTTTAGATATAATGATTATATGAAATTTTATCAAAGTCTAATATTAAATTTTTCAACAAAACAAAATGCCAATCTAGCTTTTCATGTTCAGGATGATCCTTCTACTGTTATACAAAACCATCAGCGCTTAGCTAAAGAACTTGGGTATGAGTACAAAAACCTCGTCCATATGAAACAGATTCATTCAAATATAGTAAAAATAGTCGATCAAAATGACAACTTTACAAATCCTCCAACCTGCGATGGACTCATCACAAATAAAAAAGAGACTCCTTTAATGGTCATGGTTGCAGATTGTTCTCCCATTTTATTTTACGATGATGTAAAAAATATTATCGCAGTTGCTCATGCAGGTCGAGCCGGTGCTTTTGGAAATATTGTTCAAAATGTTATAAAAAGTTTTATCAATGATTTTGATTCGGATCCCAAAAATATCAAAGTAGAAGTCGGTCCAGCTATTTGTCAAAAGTGTTATGAGGTTGGAGTAGAGATAGTAAAAGAAGCACATTCACTGCGTTTAGAGTATGCCGTTTTACAAAAAAAAGAGCGCTATTATCTCGATATTAGAGCAATATTAAAAAAACAACTGCTTCATGAATCTGTATTAGATAATAATATTAAAATATCAAATATATGTAATTGTTGCGATGATAATTACTACTCCTACCGTGAAGATAAAAAGTGCGGCAGATTTGCAGGTATAATATCGCTATAATCTACTCGCCTTTTAAATATCTATTTACTTCAAGACTAATAAGCATTGTAGTAGTTATCCTTCAGCTACTTTTTTAGCTAATTGTTTTGGAAGTAACTCCAAAGACTCTTCGACAAGTTTTGTATTTCCATGGGTAATAAAATCATCACTATATTCAAAACTTGTTAACTCAATATCAGCTATTTTTTCTTCGGCTAAAAACTCTAATATTGCAGAACCTACACCACCTATTTTTGCACTATCTGAAAAAACAAACCATTTTTTATGCGTTTTTGCAAGGCTCGCTAGCATTGTTTTATCTAAAGGTTTTACAAAACGTAAATCGAGTAAACTCACCTCTTCATCTAAATATTTTGCTGTTTCATAAGCACGACCAACACCATTTCCATAACCAATAAAAAGCGTGTTACTTTTCGTAGAACGTAAAAGTTGTGATTTTGCTAATTCAAACGCAGTAGATTCAGGTAAATCAGTCTCAATAAATGCACCTCGAGGATAACGTAAAGAACAAGGATGCTCATAGCTTGCTGCAAAGCCCATTGCTTGATGAAAACTTTTTTCATCACGTGGAGCAAAAAGTGTCATATTAGGAATAGCTCTTAAGTAACTAATATCAAATACCCCCTGATGCGTTTCGCCATCTTCACCAACTATTCCAGCACGGTCAAGTGCAAAAACGACAGGTAAATCCATCAAACAAGTATCATGAATTACTTGATCATAAGCACGTTGTAAAAAGGTCGAATAAATTGTACAAAATGGTTTAAATCCCTCTTTAGCTAGTGCTGCCATTGATGTAACTGCATGTTGTTCAGCAATAGCTACATCCCAAAATCTGGTCGGATACTTTTCTATAAGTGGACTCAAACCTGTTCCGCTTGGCATTGCAGCAGTTGCCCCGACAATTTTCTCATTCTTTTCACATAAATGAAGCAAAGACTCTGTATATATCTGCGTTGCAGACTTTTGTGAGGATTTTTTCCTTGCATGACCATCACTCAAATCAAAAGGTCCAACACCATGCCATTTCTCTTCATGCCCTTCAGCTATTTCGTAGCCTTTTCCTTTAATCGTTTGCGCATGAATAATAACGGGTTTATTTAAGCCTTTTGCTGTTTGCATAATATCAATGAGTTGGTTTAGATTATGTCCATCAACTGGCCCAATATAGTTAATCCCCATCTCTTCAAAGAGCATACCTGGAGTGATAAGCTTTAAAGACTCTTCCATTCTTTTAGCGATATAATGTGCGCCATCACCAAAGTTATCAACAAAACTTTCAGTATTTCTTTTAAATCTTTGATAAAAAGGTGATGCCATGGCAGAACTCAACATTCGACTCAATGCACCTATGGGTTTTGCGATGCTCATTTCATTGTCGTTAAGAATGATAACCATAGGGTATTTTCTATCTCCAAGCTCATTGAGCGCTTCATAGACCATCCCAGCTGTCATGGATCCATCACCTATTAGGACAACGGGAATACGCTCTTTTTGTTCTTGCTTGAGTGCAATTGCTTTGGCTGCTCCTACACCTAAAGAGATAGATGTAGAACTATGCCCAGCAACAAAATAGTCATCATCACTTTCACTTGGTTTTGTGTATCCACAAAGTCCATTAAACTGACGTAAAGTCGCAAACTCATCCCATCTTTCTGTGATAAGCTTATGTGCATATGACTGATGTGATACATCAAAAATAAAAGGGTCTTCTCTAGAGTCGAACACTTTATGCATCGCAACAATAATTTCTGTTGCTCCAAGCGTAGAACTTAAATGCCCTCCATTTGTGCTTACAACTTTTAAAATTTCTTCCCTTATATCAGAACAAAGTTTTTCAAGTTCTTTTATTGATTTGTTTTTAACATCTATTCTTTTACTCACTTAAAGCTGCCTTTTTTACTCTTTGAAATCTTTTTGATATTTGTGCGTCAATATTGCCTACATCACTAATGGCAACTACTCCGCCTTCACTGACTGCGCTGTCTGAAACAATTTCTATATTTTCAAGCTTTCCAAGCTCCACTGAAAGTGTTCCATGATCTTTGGGATTAACTTTTAGTGTCACTTTTGAAGCGCCTTGTAGTTCTTTCATCAACTCTTGTGATAAAACTTTTGCAACTTCTGAAGAATTTTCACTCAATTCTATCTTGATAACTTCTTGAGAAATATCAAGTGCAGCAGTTAGTAATTCCTTTTTAATTCCTTCTAAGGCTCTACTAAATTCTTCCGAGGTTTCTTCAAGCTTTTTAATTGAGTCACTTAAGAGTCTTATTTTAGTGTTAAGCTCTTTATCAAGTTCTTCCCTTGCTTTAGCTTCACCGGCTTTCATCCCCTCTGCAAAACTTTCTTCTTTTGCTTTTTCTAACTGCGTTTGAAACTCTTCTTCTTTGGCTTCAAGTTTCATTTGAAGTTTTATAAAATTCGATGACATTTCATCTGTTTTTTTCATAAGTGATTCTATCAGAGAATCTTTTGAGTTTGAACTCAAAGCACTAGAATCAATATCACTTGCTCTTGCATTTGAATGATTGTCTTGTGTGAACTCTTCTTTTTTCTCTTGCATTGCACTCTCATTTTTTGAACCAAATGCTATAACTTTAAAACTGTATTTATTTACGTTGTGCTCTTCTAATTCGTCACTTGATATTATACTTGACATCATAATTACTCTATCATCTCTTCAGATGATCCCATCTGAATTGTTCCAGCTTCTGCAAGTTGATTTACAACTTCAACAATTTTTCTCTGTGCAACTTCTACATCTTTCATTTTCACAGCGCCAAGGAATTGCATCTCTTCTTCAAAAGCTTCTCTAGCTCTTTCACTCATAGCAGAGAAGAACTTCTCTTTAAGTTCTTCTGGCGAAGATTTCAATGCGAGCATAAGTTCAGCTTTATCAACTGCTTTGAGAACTTCAGTAATAGCTGTTTTATCAAGAGAAACCATATCCTCAAAAGTAAACATCATCTCTTTAATTTGAGTAGCGAGTTCTTCATCAACCTGCTCGATATTTGCCAATGTTGCTTTAGAGCTTTTCGCGCCAAGACGGTTAAATATATCTGCAACTGCACGTGTTCCTCCAACTTCTACTTTGTAAGAAGCGAGTGACTCAAGTTTTGACTCAAGAACTGCAGAGACTCTTTTAATTACAGATGGAGATATATCACCAAGTTTAGCCATACGCATAGCTACTTCACTTCGTAAATCATCAGGAAAATACTGTAAAGTATCTGCTGCTTCACTTGGATCCATATGGGCTAATATAAGCGCAATAGTTTGAGGATGCTCATTAATGATAAAATCCGATAACTGCTGCGGTTTAATTTTAGAAAGATAAGCAAAATTTTGAGTATTTTGCATACTTTTTGAGAGTTTATCAAGTATTTTTTTCGCTTCATCTGGTCCTAAAGTACGGTAGAGAAGTTCTCTCGCATATTCCAAACCACCAGATGTAAGGTACTGACCTGATTGAAATATTGCATTAAATTCTTCAAGCACAGCAGTGGCTATTGCCTTATCTATAGTTGTATTTGTTGCAATATACTTGGATATATCTGTAATAGCTTCTACGTTCATATTTGCAAATATTGCAGAGGTTATATCTTCACCCAGTTGCAAAAGAAGAATTGCTATTTTTTCAGCAATGCTCATTTCATCAAAAGCGGCTTGCTGTTGTGGAGTCAATTTAGCCATTATTTACTTCCTTTTTCACTATTTGCTGCGTTTGGGCTTGGAATTTCCGCCTCTTCGCCTAATAAGGCTTGTAAAAGAGAAGCAACTTCTTCAGGGGTCTCTTCAGCCATATTTTTAACTTTTTCTAAAATCACTTCATATTTGAGATCATCTTCATTAAAGCCATTATCCATACCTAGTTGTTCTTCAACTTTTTTACGCATTTGTTGCACTTTTTCAATAAGATCTTCATCCTCATCATCTGCTATATCAAGCGATGGGGCTTGCATCTCTTCATCTTCTTTGGAAACTTCAAGCATTTTATCAGCAAAAGGAACGATGATTTTTCTGTAAAGAATAAAAAGTAAAATAAGAACAAATAAATATTTAAATAGTCCAGAAAAAGGTGCTATATATGTTTGTGTAAAAGTCAATGCTTCTTCCACCCCGTTTGTAGCCCCTGTTTTACTACGTTCAAATTGTAAATTTTGTACGCTTATCTGGTCTCCTCTTTCTTCATTAATTCCAATCGATCTACTCGCAAGTGAAGTGAGTGCATTGATATCAGCATCATCAAGAGAAACGTATTCAACACCATCTGTAGGATTCCCATCTTTATCCATTTTCGTTTTATATTTTCCATCTACGACCACAGCAGCTGTAATTCTTTTTATACGTGCAAACTGACTTTTTGTGGTACTAACAGTTTTTCCGACTTCGTAGTTTGTCGTTCCGCTATTTTTTGAGTATTTTTCAGTTGTTTGTTTTGAAGAGAGTCCCTGAACTGGACCGATATTACTTACCGTTCCAGGCACACCTCCTACTTCTTTAGGCGAACTTCCTTCACGTTTTTCTTCATTTACTTGCTCGCTTCTGACAACATTTTCTGGATCATATTTTTCTGAAGTAGAATTTTTAATAGAAAAATCAAATTCGATAGTAACTTGAGCAACAACTTTATCTTTTCCTCCAACAAAAGGAGCAATAACGTCAATAATTTTTTCTTGACGTTTTTTCTCTTCTTTAAGCTTGTAACGCTGCTGTGCAAGTGAGAGTTCACTCATTTGTGAATTTTCATCTTCATCACCAAGTGTCACACCATCACTACTTACAAGCATCACATTTTCTGGTGTTAGCTTAGGTACAGATGCAGCTACAAGGTTCTTAATCCCTCTTATTTGTTTATATGTCAGCATTTGCCCATCGACAAGCTCCACCATAACTGAAGCTGTCGGTTCAACCTGCTTAGAGACAAAAAGCGTATCTTTAGGAAGTGCAAGACTTACCGTTGCATGATACACTGGAGAGAGTGCTGTGATAGTACGGGAGAGTTCACCCTCTAAAGCACGTAGATGTTTTATCTTTTGGTCAAAACTCGTTGCACCAAATTCTTGCTTATCAAAAAGTTCAAAGCCTACACCACTATCTTTTGGAACACCTAGTGCAGCTATAGATATTCTTTCTTTATAGACGACATTTCTAGGGACTTTTATAGTATTATTTTGTGCTATTTCATAAGGTATGTTATCTTTTTCAAGTTGGTCTATAACTTTTGCAGCATCTGCAGCACTAAGAGTATCAAACAATGTTTCATATTCACTAGGAGCACTTTTTTTTGCAGTATAAACAACTAAAAAAATCAAAAATGCAACGATACCGACAATTGCTGCAGCAATTATAATTTTTTGTTGCTTCGTTAGTTTTGCATACAAAACCGACAATTGTGAAAAAAGTGCTTTAAAATCCATTAGCTTCTCATATTAATTTGATAATAGTTCTGTTGTTAGTTCAAAAAAACGATTGTTTTGCTCTTTTGTTCCCACTGTTACACGTATTGCATTAAGACCATATCCCCTAAGGTTTCTTACAATCATTCCTTTTTGAAGCAACTCATCTGAAATCTTTGTAGAATCTTGTGTTTCATTAAGTAATAAAGTGACAAAATTTGTATAACTGTTAATTATATCTATTTTATTCGCTTTTGCAAACTCTTCATAACGTTTCATCTCTTGAAAATTTAATTCTATGCTTTTGTTGACAAACTCTTCATCCTCAAGTGCTACAGAGGCAGCTTCAAGAGAGAGTGTAGTAATATTAAAAGGTGGTCTTAATTTATACAGCTCTTTAATAATATTAGATCCTGAGATTCCATATCCTACACGCATACCACCGAGTCCGTAAGCTTTTGAAAATGTTCCAAGATAGATAACATTATCAAACTTCTCTAGTAACTCTTTAGGTGATATTTTTTTTGCTGGATCTTTATAAGCAGCATATTCCATATAGGCACCATCTATAACCACTAAAGTGTCACTGTCTATCTTTTGAAGAAACTCTACTATATCTACTGCGTTTAGCGCATCTCCAGTAGGATTATTTGGTGTACACAAAAAGATAATCTCAGGATTTTCTTGCTTATACAACGTATAAAACTCTTCTAAATCATGTTCTTGACTCTGTGTTTTAATAATCTGGGCACCCACATGTTTTGCATAAATCTCATACATAGCAAATGTGACACTATTGATAAGGATTTTAGAATTTTTATCTGCTTTTGCATGCATAATAAACTCTATAACCTGATCGCTTCCGCTTCCTATAACAATATTTTCATCTTGAACTTCATATTTTGATTTAAGTGCACTTTTTAGTTTTGTCATTGAGTCATCAGGGTAAAGCGCCATATTGGATACAATATTCCCTACTGCTTTTTGCACTTTAGTAGAACAACCATAAGGATTCTCATTTGAAGCCAACTTCACTATATCTTTTGGCTCTATACCAAATTCACGTACAACAAGTTCTATAGGCTTTCCAGCTTCATATGTTTTTATATTTTCTAGTTTTTTATTAAATTTCACTCTTCACCCTTTACATAGCTTCCTAGCCAAGTCACTTCTTCAGTATGTTTTTGTATTACTTTTTGAACTTTTTCTTCATCTATATGACCATAAAAGTCAATGTAAAACCAATAGCCAAATCCACCCTTATCTCTTGATGGACGCGATTCTATTTTTGAAAGATTTATCTTCTCTTGGTCAAAATCTTGTAAAAAATGAACAAGAGAGCCCGCTTCTACTGCATCTTTTAGTCGTACTAAAATAGAAGTCTTATCGTCACCACTTACCCCATTTTTAAAATCACTCAAAATCAAAAAACGCGTTGTATTGTCAATGGAATCTTCTATATTTTCAAACATTGTGGGAACACCATACAATTTTGCTGCAATGTGTGAACATATAGCAGCAGAGTTTTCTTCTTTAGAAGCTAAAATAGCCGCTTTTGCTGTTGACTCTACAGGAATGAGTTCAACATTATTTAAACTATGTTCAGATAAAAACTCACGACACTGACCAAAACCTTTGTCTTTAGAGTATATCTTTGTAATTTGCTCAAGTTTTTCTGATTTTGTTGCAAAAGAGATATGAATAGGCATATAAAGTTCAGCAACAATTTTAACAGAACTTTTTGCCAACAAATCAAGTGTCTCACCAACAATGCCATCACGAGAATTTTCAATAGGTATCACACCAAATTTTGCTCGTTTAGCTTCTAGTGTTGTAAATACAGATGCTATAGAATTTAAAGAAAGATAGTCACTCATAGCACCAAAACGGCTCTCAGCTGCTTGATGTGTAAAACTTCCCTCAGGCCCTAAATATGCAATCTTTTCAGGTAGCTCTAGATTTCTAGCAACTGCAAAAATTTCTAAAAATATTGCTTCAATGGCACTTTTATTTAAAAGACCTTTCTCGTTTTCATTTAACTTATTCAGTCTTTCGATGATTGCTTTTTCCCTCTCAGGCCTGTATATTGCACCGCCTGTATTCTTTTTAATCTCACCTACACGTTCAACAATTTGCATACGTTTATTTAAAAGAGAGAGCATTTCGTTATCAATATCATCTATAGCTATTCTACAATCATCTAAAGTTTTCATTATTTTTCTCCACTTATGCTATCTAAAACTTCTTGCATATCTTTCATCACTACATCAGGTTTACGTTCTTCTTGCAGATAAGGAACAATCTCCTCTGCACTACGATACTTTCCACTTGTTACAAAGATAGTCTTCATCCCAAGCTCTTTTGCACCACCTAAATCACCTTTTACATCATCACTAATAATTGTTATATCTTCAAACAAAGCTTTAGGATTTTGCTTCTGTAATCTTTGAAGTGCTTCACTGTAAAAAGCCGCACTTGGCTTTCCTACAACAGTATAAGATGTACTTGTAGCAAATTCAAGCATTTTCAAAATCGCACCCACCCCAGGATAGCGTTTATTGTTTTTAGCGTAAATTGAGGTTTCATGCATACCAACGAGTGCTGCACCTGAGAGTAAAAAATCAATCATTTGAGCATATTCATCTGCACAAAAGTCTTCTTTTATTGCTATAAGAACAGTTTTTGGATTTTTATAATCAAAGTGATAGCCCATTTTTTTCAAAGTTGTCAAAAACTCTTTGGCCCCATAAGCAGCTACAGCTTCTTTATTGACACGAGATTCCAAAAGCATAAGAGGGTCAAGATAATGATCCTCATCAAGATGAAAACCAATAGAATTTAAGTAGCCAAGAAAATCTTTTGAAGGCTTTTTTGTATTATTGGTTATCACCATATAAGGAATCTTCTCCTCGTTTAACTTTTCTATAAAAGCTAAACTTCCTGCTATTGGTGATTTATCTTCATCACTGATTAAAGTTCCTTGAACATCTATGAAATACATAAACTTAGTCTTGTAAATATTCTTGCTCAAGAGCGATTAGATCTTCAAAGCTTTCACGTCTTCGGATAAGTCTAGCCTTGCCCTTCTCTACAGCGACTTCAGCACTTCGTCCCCGTGTATTATAGTTACTACCCATTCCAAAACCATAGGCTCCAGCACTATGGATAACAAGTAAGTCATTACGCTTCAAAGGAGGTAAAGGGTAGTCTTTAGCAAAGAAATCACCACTCTCGCATACAGGACCTACAATATCCACTTCTCTTACTTCGTCTTTATTATCTGTTAATGCTTCAATTTTATGGTAGGCATTATATAAAGCAGGACGAAGCAAATCATTCATAGCCCCATCAACTACGACAAATTTTTTCTCTCCATTTTGTTTTTCATACAATACCTTTGTCAGAAAATAACCTGCATTTGCTGTTAAAAATCTTCCAGGCTCACACAAAATAGTCAAATCAAGTGCTGTTAGGGTTCCTAAAATTGCCTGTGCGTACTCATATGGAGGAATTGTTTCTTCATTATTATACTTAATTCCGAGTCCTCCACCGATATCAAAAAACTTCAATTCAATATCAACAGCCTGTAGCGAACGAATGAGATCAGCCACAATTTCTGCTGCTTCACGAATAGGTTGTAGTTGTGTGAGTTGTGAGCCGATATGAAAATGAATCCCTACAGGATCTAAATGATCTGAATTTTTTGCTTGAATATACATACGTTTTGCAGAAGATAAATCCACTCCAAACTTGTTGTCATGCAAACCAGTTGAAATATAAGGATGCGTTTGTGGATCAATATTTGGATTTACACGGATACTGATACGAGAAGGTTTATCTAACTCTTTTGCAATAGCTTCAACACGTTGCAGTTCAGCTTCGCTTTCAACATTGATATATAAAATGTCTTTCTCTATTGCTTCACGAATTTCATCATCACTTTTACCAACACCAGAAAAGATGATTTTATATGCTGGAATACCTGCTAAAAATGCACGACGAACTTCACCGATGGAAACACAATCCGCTCCACTTCCCATTTTTGCAAAATGTTTTACTACACTCAAGTTTGCGTTTGCTTTTACAGCATATGCAATGATAGATTTTCTACCACGAAATGCCTCTTTAAGTTCACTATACTGCGCGGCCATATAGTCAAAGTCATACACATATAATGGCGTTCCATATTCATTAGCCAATGCTTTAAAATCAATCATATAATTTTTCCAAATCTTTTTGAATGAGTTTATCTAAAATGTGCTTATAAGTCGCTAAGAGGGATAACGCTCGTGTCTTTTCCATTGCCAGAGTGCGACAAAAAAGAGAATAATGATGGGTAAGATAACACCTACTTCACTTGGTATCGTTTTGTTATTGGAGAGTTCGATAAGCATAAAAAGCATACCCCAAACCATTAAAGTAGAGAGAATAGCGCCAAAACTAAAAAGTGAAATATTCAAAAAGCGTACACTTATTGGAACAAAAAAGAAAATAATAGTGATAATTAAAGGTGCAAAAAAAGGATAAATAAAAATCCTATAAAGCGCCCCTTTGATTGTACTCGTATCTATATTTTGATTATCCAATAATAGTATAGCATCTATGGCATTTTTAATGGTAAAGTTTACTTTTCCTTCATATATTTGGTCAAGCATTTTTGGGCGAAAGCCTTTGAGAATCTTCAAATCATGTGTAGAACTAACATCAATACCTGGTGAATGAAAATTAAGAGTTTCGGGTTTTTTAATAATATCTGCCTCTTTTATAAACCAAGCATTATCGCGGTACACTGCGTTTGAAGCTTCTAAAACAGACTTTAAAGAGTTCTCTTTTACAGTAAATACACGAATACCTATCGCTTTTTCTTGTAATGGTAGCAATTCTGAAAAATAAATATACTTTCCTTGATATGCGAAAAAGAGATCCTTTGTAGGATTGAGATATTGTGCATTTTTTCTAATATTATTAGAAAATTCATCTGCTCTAGCAAAATTCGACCAAGCATGTAAGGATATAAAAATCATTGTAATTACTACTGAGACCACCACAAAAGGACGTAATATATCTACTCTTGAATAGCCTAAGGAAAAAAAAGAGACCAAAGCATTTGAACGAATTAAAAATATTTTTGTTGATATCATCCCAAAAACAAGCGCTAATGGCAAAAGCATATCAATAGCAAAAAATGTTTTATACACAAGATATATCAAAAGTAAATTGGCAGAAATATTGAGCTTTTCAATATTACCAATATAATCAAACCCAACCATAAAAGCACTCAATGCAATTAAAATAATGAGAAAATATTTTGTATAATGTAAAGCCACATAATTAAAAGCTAACATTCCTTGGCAGCCTTTTGTGTGTATTTTGAACTGACATCTGCTAAAGGATGCGACAAACAGTACTCAACTGCATCACAAGCATGTTCAATTAGTTCTGGCAAACATTTTAATTGTTCTGCTGAAAACTTACCTAAAACATAAGAAACAACTTCTCCTTTATGTTCAGGCTTTCCAATACCTATCCGGATACGAATATACTCTTTACCAATTTTAGAGTCAATGGATTTGAGTCCATTATGTCCTCCATGCCCTCCACCACGTTTGAAACGCAGTGCACCAAAAGGTAAATCTAAATCATCATGTATTACAACAACATCTTCAATTTTATAAAAGTTTTTCACTTTTATAACAGAATCACCAGAGAGGTTCATAAATGTAAGTGGTTTTAATAAAAAATGATTTTCTAAAGAAACAGAGGCGTTTTGAAATTTATAAAGTTCACCAGAAAATGATGAAGAGGAAAGTTTTGAAGCGTTATTACGAGCTACTAACTCATCAATAACCATAAAACCTATGTTATGTCTTGTCTGTTCATAGTCGGAACCAGGGTTCCCTAGTCCAACTATTAACATTTTGTTACTACTTAGCTTTAATAATACTTAAAACAGCAACACGATCAGAATCTGTAAATTGAACATTTTCAGTTACATCAAGGTCGCGAATAAGTTTAGCATCACCAAGATCCATATCAGTTACATCAATAAGGATTGCTTTTGGTAAGCTCTCTATTGCAGCTTTAACTCTTAAACGAGTTTTAGAAATATTAACAAGACCTTTGTTTTTCACACCGATAGATTCACCAACAGCTTTAACTGGAACCATATAGTGTGTTACTAAACCTGGTTGTGCTACCATTAGATCAACGTGTAAAAGTTTACCTGTCACTGCATGAGACTCATATGATTGAACAACAACATTCATCTCTTTTCCATCAATTGATACTGGAAATGCCAATGTGTCTTTATTACGAACTGTACGGATGTACTCATTTTCTTTAAAAGCAGCATTGATATTTTCAAGCCCTTTTCCGTAAATATTCGCAATTAGATAACCATCACGGCGAAGTGCTTTTGTGCCCTTTTTGCCAATACTCTCTCTAACTATACCTTCTAACATATGAAGTCCTTTGTGTTTTTAAAATGTTTGAAATTTTACCTGAATTTAATTTAACATTTACTTTAAATCAAAAATATCTTCATCATTTATCTCTGGTGGAGGAGTTTTTGTTTCTTCTTCACCCTCAAGAGATGGACTACTTGTTATTTTACCTGTTGTTAAGCCATTGATTTTAAGTTCTAAATCTGAAGCGCTAGTAGCACTATCAAGTGCTTGTTCTTTTGATATAATTCCCTCATTGTATAAATCTAAAATTGACTGATCAAAACTTTGTGATTTATAGTGTTCTTTTCCAGCCTCAATTGTATCGCGTATCTCATAATCTCTGTTTTCCATGATTAACTTCTCTATCGTTGGTGTTCTGACTAAGACCTCCATCGCTGCACGTCTACCGCCACCTATGGCTGGGATAAGACGCTGAGAGACAACACCTTGCAATACGCCAGCAAGAGACATTCTAATACGATTTTGTTCATCAGTTGGAAATTGCGCAATAATACGGTTAATCGTCTCTTTTGCATCTACAGTATGCAGTGTAGAAAACACCAAGTGTCCCGTATCCGCAGCGTGCAAAGCGAGATTTACTGTCTCTTTATCACGCATTTCCCCTACAAGTATAATGTCAGGATCCTCACGAAGTGCTGCACGCAGTGCCGTTCCAAAAGAGAGAGTATCTTGTCCAACAGAACGCTGGTTAATGATGCAACCTCTGTCTTTGTGTACAAACTCAATTGGATCTTCAATCGTTATGATATGCTTTTTTCGCGTCAAATTAATTTGATTTACCAATGCGGCTAGTGTTGTTGACTTCCCGCTTCCTGTTACACCTGTAACTAAAATAAGTCCACGTTCTTTTTTTGCAAAATCTCGTACAACATCAGGTAAAAACAGTTCATCAAATGTAGGAATTTTCACGGGAATCACACGAAAGACAGCTGAGACACCATCCATTTGAAAAAAAATGTTTACACGAAAACGGTTACTCTCATCAAAAGGATATACAAGATCGAGTTCTTTGTTTTCAACAAACTCTCCAAAACGACTACGTAGAAGCTCTTTTGCAAAGGTAAGTGCATCTTCTTTAGATAAGATACCACCTGAAAACTGCTTTATCTCTCCATTAATCCGCGCCCGAACAACTGAGTTTGCTTTTACATGAAGGTCACTCCCTCCAACTTCAATCATCTTTTTTAAATATACTCGAATTTTTTTGAGCTGCTCAAATGTAAGCGAAGCAACATCTACTTCTGTATTCATAATGCCCCCAATATCTCTTTAAAAGCATCTTTAAAAGCTTGTAAGCCTTCATCTATTTGCATTTGTAAAAGTGCATCAAAGTCGATATCTGCTTCTGCTATCTTTTTAAAATGTTCTTCTATCTTTTCTCTTGAAATAGGAAGCGCTTTTTCTTTTCTTGCATTTTCATGAAAAGCTTTTATAGTATCTACAGGAGCTGTGTTGATAGAGTTATATGCTAAAAGTTTTTCTACATAATAATATGGAGCAAGTGAGTCATCCTTTACACCAGTACTTGCAAAGAGTGCACGACAACCTAAAACTTGCATAGACTCTATTGCTTCATAAATATCTGAAGTATTATATATTCCACTCAAAGCAACTTCTATGTTATTATCTTTTAACACTGGGTCCAAAGCTCTATCTATACGACTTACAAATATGCTGATGACGGTATCGACCTTTGTCCCGTAGTTTTCAACACCACGAGCAAAAGCTTTCGCACAAGCTACTGCTTGAGCTTTTTTAAAAATCAATGTCGCATTTACTGGAATGCCCACTGAAGTAAGTGCTTCCATTGCTTCATAACCTGCCTCTGTGGCAGGTACTTTAATCATTACATTTTTTCTTTGTATAGCTTCAAAAAGTCTTTTACCTTCAGCAATAGTTGCCTCAGCATCATCACAAAGGAAAGGATCAACTTCAATACTTACATAACCATCATCACCCTTGTCAAATAAAGGTTTTAAGATATCGGCTGCTTTTTGTATATCAAATATTGCTACAGCTTCATATTTTTCTTTTGCAGTTAATGAATCACTTAAAGATTCAAGTTGCTCAATATATGCAGGTGAACTTAAAATTGCATTTTTAAATATCGCAGGATTTGAAGTAGCTCCATTGACTATCTTTTTATCTATTAGTTCTTTAAATTCATTATCAAGATAATCTCTTTCAATAAAATCCGCCCACAAAGAAAACTTCAAATCTTCAATATACATACATAATTCCTAAATTAAATTTGATTTATTATAACCCAATAAAAATAAAATTATGCCACTTTTTTAGGAATCCTAATACTAAAGAGAGTTTCACCATTTTGACATTGAACTTCTATATCAGTATCAAACTGTTTTTGCATAATCATTTGAGACATATAAAGCCCCAAACCAGTACCATTTTTCCCTTTAGTACTATAATATGGTTCGAAGATATATTGCATGTCATTTTGTGCAATACCACCCGCATTATCATGTATGCTAATATGGACATGCTCATCCTCATTCTTTAGCCCAATAATTATTTTTGGATTTTCAATGCCTCTTTTGATTAGTTCATCAACAGCGTTATTTAAAATATTTAGCAGAACCTGCACAATTTCATTTGCATAGGTATGTGCAAATACTTTCGTATCCTTGTTATGTTCTACTTTTATTTGAGTATCTTTTAATCGTGGCATAATAAAATTAATCGCTTTAGAAACCAAGGCACCCATATCGGTATAAGCTGGCTCTTTATTTGGATTGAAATATGTCTGAAAGTCATTTATCGTATCAGAAAGGTAGACAATGGTTTCATTAATAACTTGCAATACTTTATCTAGTTCTTCACCGCTTACATCCTGTCCTAAAAGTTTTTTGACCTGTAGATTTGAAATATTTAGTGTCACAGTAGAGAGTGGTTGTCTCCACTGGTGTGCTATCATACTTATCATTTCACCCATAACTGCTTGTTTAGACTGTATAGTTAAAATTTTATCTTTTTCTTCTACTTCTTCAATTCGCTTTTGAAGCTGCCCTTGCTGATACAAAATAAGACTTTTTGCCTCAAGCATTTTTTTCTTATAAAAAAACACAATTAAGCTTACAATTCCTAGAACAAAGTCAATATAAAATACTTGAAAAAATGTATATTCAACTTGTATAAATGGCTGAAGAGGGACAATAAGAACCATTGTCATCAAAATAAAAAGCCAAGCTAATGCCTGTTTATCACTGTTGAGATAGAGCATTACAATGGGATAAGCATAAATCCATACATGTTTCATCTCAGAAGGCGAACTCACATAAAACAGCATTACCAGTAATACAGTTCCTTCAAATGTTACCCCAGTAGCAGCAAGAGAATAATACTTTTTATCTTTTCTAAGAAACAGAGCCATGATGATATTTATAAGAAAAAGGCTGAATTCAAACCATGCCAACATACTAAAATCATTCACTATAAAGCCAAACAAATAGCCAATAGAAGATGTCATAATCGCAATATTCATCATCTGAAATATACTGCGTTGCTCCACCTCATCTCTTGCAAACTCATGCCCACTTGTAAAAAAATTTTTTATAATTTTATTCATTTTTATCTTTCTTATGGTAGATATATTTTATCTTGGAGTTCTTCAAACTCCAGTTTTGCATCACTATCAAGGGTGATACCACCGCCACTTTTATAGATGTATCCTTGAGGTGTTTTTTCTATGTAGCGAATCATCACGCCACTATCAAAACTCATCCCATCAAAGAGACCAAAAACCCCAGTAAAAAAACCTCTTTCATATCCTTCAATATCTTTGATAATTTTTACTGTACTCTTCTTTGGCGCCCCACTAATACTTCCTGCAGGCAACAAAGAGTGCAAAATATCACCCAAATTTTCTTGCCAATTAGGCGGTAATTTCGCGCTAATATGTGAACTAACTTGCAAAAGTTTTTTCTCTCCAGCTTCTATAGTTTGGATATAACGAAAATCTTCAACTTTCACTTCACTCGCTTTGATAGAGAGATCATTTCGAAGTAAATCCACTATCATTATATGTTCAGCCATCTCTTTTTCATTCTCTAAAATTATTGTAGCTGCATTCTCTAGTGAAGCATCAATCGTACCTTTCATAGGAAAAGTATGAATTTTATCGTCTTTGATTTGGATGAACTTTTCAGGTGAGAAACAGATAAATTCATCTTTGTAACGAAGCTTATACTCTGCATTTGCAAGCGTATACATCTCTTTGAGGCTCAGCTGCGTTTGGATTGGGGTTGCTTGTGTAAGGTTTAAGATATAAGTTTCTCCTGCTTTTATATTTTCTATCACAGCATCAAACTTTTTTTTATACTCTACAAAAGGAAGCGGGATTTTTTTTAATTGATGAGAGTGTTCTTTAAAGCCACCTCTTGCACTTATACTAAACTCGATATCATTTTTTTGTAAATCTTCGAGCAAAATGACTTCTACTCTTTCGCCCAAAAAATCACTAATAAATAAAAATGGCTTCCTCTGTTTTGCTAAAACATTAATTTTTTCAAAACTCATACAGTAATTATGCAATCAATTTTTTGAGTATTGCCATTCTCATATTTACTCCATTAGTGACTTGTTCAAGTACTTTACAACGCTTATCTTCAAGCATTGCATCAGAAATATCTATGTTTCTATGTACAGGGCCAGGATGCAATAAAATGATATCACGTTCACCAACTAACTCTTCAGTGATACAAAAATCACTCGCATAATCTTTTAAACTTGCATAGCTTTGGGAGGAGTGTCGCTCAGTTTGTGTTCGTAAACTCATAATAGCATCCACCTCATCTATAATCTCTGTAAGATAGTGTGTTGTTTTGAGTGATGTTTTTGGTAAAAAATGAGGAGGAGCCACCAAAATCACTTCCATTCCAAAACGCGTTAAAAGTTCTATATTTGAGTTTGCAACACGAGAGTTTTTTATATCACCAACAATTGCAATCTTTTTCCCTACTACTGAACCAAAATGATCACTAAGGGTATAAAGATCTAGTAGTGCTTGAGAGGGATGTGCATGTGCGCCATCACCTGCATTTAATATACTTGCTTTAGTATGTTGTGAGAGAATTTTAGGAACACCTGCATTTTGATGACGAACAATGATTGCATCTGGACCCATAGCATCAAGATTCATTGCAGTATCTACAAGTGTTTCCCCTTTTTTTGTGGAGCTCTTAGCTACATCAAGATGAACCATTTGCGCACCGAGTCGCTTTGCAGCAATTTCAAAGGAGCTCTTTGTACGTGTCGAATTTTCAAAGAAAAGCGTAATAATAAGCTTATCTTGAAGAATTTTTTCAAAATGTCCATCGCTAAAGCTTTTCGCGTCAGCCAAAAGTGTTTCAATCTCTTGTTTTGTAAAATCGTCAGTTCTTATTAAATGCTGCATGCTCATCCTAACTTTTAAATTTACAAATTATACAAGAGTTGGCTTAGAGTGTCAATATCATCACTCACTTTTAAAACTTCAAAGCCACTATTTATAAAGTATGGCTCACTCACTACACTAAAACTCTCATCTTTATCCCGACAATTAAATGCGACTACATGCCTTATCTTTTTATCTTGCAAAGCTTTCTTGCTTAAAAGAGTATCATTGATACAGCCAAGAGAACAGTGTGTCACAAGTAGAGCTACTGCGTTTAGCTCTTGTATCAAGTCTATCATCATTGTATCTGCATCAACAGGAACATATAAACCACCCGCCCCTTCTATAAGAAGCACATCACAAACTCTCTCAAGTTTTTCAATCGCTGCGTTTACTCTGTCCATATCAAACGCAGCTGCGTTTGAAGCCACATAAGGCGCTGCAGCTAACTCATAAGTTATGGGTACTATATCTTTAACATCAAAATCTTCAAATGCAGGGTTTAGTTTTTGCACCAAAGCTAACAGTTCGCTTCCATCAGGACAAAATCCATCAAGAACACCTGTTTCTATAGGCTTAATAACACCTACTTTCAATCCTCGTGCTGCAAATGATTTTAAAAGAAGTTTTGTTGTGTATGTTTTGCCAATGTCAGTATTTGTAGCCGTAATAAAGATGCGTTTTGCCAAGAATTCTCTTTTTTATGAAAATTATAACAGAATTTGAAAAAATTATCTAAAAAGCCATAAAAACTAAAAGAGTGATGTAAATTCAAGGAGTCTAGTGAGGAAGGGTACTAACAGTACCTAAGGAACGTAACGACGCAGAAGTTGCGTCGCTATTTTAGTTTTTATCAGTGTTAACGATTTTGTTTGCTGATATCCACGGCATCATTTCACGAAGACCATTACCAGTTTGCTCGATTAAAGATGCTTTTGCATTGTTACGCTCAGCATTCATACGAGGATAGCCAGCTTGACCTTCTAAGATAAAGTCTTTTGCAAATCTACCATCTTGAATCTCTTTAAGAATTTCTTTCATAGCTTCTTTTGATTCTTTGTTGATAACACGTTTACCAGAAACATAATCACCATACTCAGCAGTGTTAGAGATAGAGTATCTCATATCAGCGATACCACCCTCAAACATTAAGTCAACGATAAGTTTAAGTTCGTGTAAACACTCAAAGTATGCCATTTCAGGAGCATAACCAGCTTCAGTTAAAGTCTCAAAACCAGCTTGAACTAGAGATGTTACACCACCACAAAGAACTGCTTGCTCACCAAAAAGGTCAGTTTCAGTTTCATCTTTAAAAGTTGTTTCAATGATAGCCGTACGACCACCACCAATAGCAGATGCGTAAGAAAGTGCTAACTCTTTTGTGTTGCCACTAGGGTTATTTCCAACAGCGATAAGGTCAGGAATACCACCACCACGAACAAATTCAGAACGTACAGTATGACCAGGTGCTTTTGGAGCAATCATAGTAACATTGATATCTTCTGCTGGAATAATGCTGTTGTAATGGATATTAAAACCATGACCAAAAGCAATAGTATCACCTGGGTTTAAGTTTGGTTCTATCTCTTCTTTGTATATTCTAGCTTGATCTTCATCTGGAAGAAGAATCATAATAACATCAGATTTTGCAGTAGCTTCAGCAACTGTAAGCACTTCAAAACCTTTTGCCTCAGCCTTACCCCAAGAAGAACCATTCTTACGAAGACCAACACATACTTCAACACCACTGTCTCTTAAGTTTTCAGCGTGTGCATGTCCTTGAGAACCAAAACCAATCATTGCAACTTTTTTGCTTCTAATTAGGTCTAAACTTGTATCTTTATCATAGTAAACATTTAATGCCATTCCATTTCCTTGAGCTTCAAGAGCATATCCCTTGAAAAATTTGTCGCATTATACTAAGATTTTGGTAAAACTTTTATTAGAGTTAGCTTATACACACTATTAAATGTTTTCACTTAATCTGAGACCTAGTATAATATCGAAAATATAAAAGGTATAATATGAAAAAATTTAATCTATTTAACGAAATCATCACTGTGAATAAAACAGAACTACTCAGTGCATTAAACACATCTAAAGAGTTTGGTATCAACATCAAAGGCGAAATTAAGTTTGCTCCCTTTGCAGACAAAGAGATACTAATCTACCAAGGAAAATACACTTCGGCGCCAACAAGCGCACTCATGCCTCAAAAAGTACCAAGCCTTGCAGAGATCTTTGGTCGTAACTATCAAATAGTTGAAGACGATGACAGAGTACTTATCAAGGCTTTCTCAAATTGGCAAACACTCATTAAAGTCAATACTCCTCGTGCTTCTTATGATGATACAACTGGGGATGGTGTCGATAAGTTTGCGAACAAAGCTCTTGAAGATATAGGATGGCATGCAACTGACTTTAATATCAACTATAGAACGCTTGTTGAAATTCTTGAAAATGAGTGTGATGGCACGCTACTTTGTATCGAACAAGAAGATCCGTATCAGTTTAGTGGACTTGGATATTTAGACGATGATGAACAAGCCCAAAAAATCCTTTTTGAGTATTGTCAAAACAAGATTAAAGAGATTATAGCTAATGATCCATTATATGCAAAAGATAATCTCAGCGATGATGAAGAAGAAGCTGCTGAGTTCTTCAAATGTCTATAAACAAACAGAAGATATCTATTGAGCATAAGTACAGAGGAAGTATAAACTTTCCAGATACCACTGAAGCTAAAGATATCTTTTTTCGTACCAAGCAAGCCTATGCAAACCATGAAAAAATGAGTGTTAACCTTGTTTTTTCAAAAACAAAACTCGCAAAACTCAAAAAGTATCAAAAAGGTTCTGCACAAAAAGAGCTGGAAAATTTGGAGTTTTATATTGAACTTGGAAAGATATTAGATTTCAACACAGCTGATGCACAAAAACTCAAAACATCTATTGAGCTTATTAATGATACAGCACATACAAGTTTTAATATTACAAAAAGACTCACCCTTATCAATAAAAAACAAAAATCTAAAGCTGACAAAAACTATCTTTTTTGGGATATAGAAAATTTTTCAAGTATTTCATCTATTTTTAATGATGTCATTGAGCCTTATAACATTCAAGATAAGCATATCTTTATGGCGGCAAACCCTGATTCACTCTACCTTAAACGTGCTGAATGGGAGGCCAACCTATATGACTATGGAAAAACTCTTAACTCTTTTCATTTCATCAAATGCGAACATGGAAAAAATGTGGCTGATGACATACTCTTAGAAGAGTTTCAAAATGCAAAACTTACAAATACAAATGTCTTTATTTTGACATTTGATAGAGAGCTAAAAGAACGTTTTACTGAAGTGACACACAAAAGTAACAACCTTTATATTATAGGTAAATAACTTATTTTGTAAGGGTACAAGCCTCTACGAGTTCTGCTTGTGGTTCACCAAGATAAAACCCTTGTGCATAGTCAATGTCTAGCTCTTTGACTATGTCATAAATTTTTTGAGAATGCACAAATTCTGCAACAGTTTTTTTCTTTAGTTTTTTAGCAAAAATAACAATAGTTTCTACTATCAATCTTGCATTTTCATCACTATCAATATTCTTTATTAAAGAACCGTCTATCTTCATAAAACCTGAGGTAATCGTTGTCATATGTTGAAAATTTGCAAATCCACTTCCAAAATCATCTATTGCTATCTCAACGCCATATTTGCTAACATCTTTTGTAAATTTTGTAATAATAGCTTCATTAGAGTACTCTTGTGTCTCTAAAATTTCTATTGTAAGTTGTGAGGCAATATCGTATTTATCAATTTGATAAAAAAGATACTCTCTTGTTTTTTCATTTAAGATGTCACTAAAAGCAAGATTGATACTAAACTTTAAACCATTTTTTGAAAATATTTCAAATGTTTTATCTATCATTATTCTTGTAATTTTAGAATAAATTTTTATCTTTTCACTTATGCTTAAAAAGAAATATGGTGATAAAATATCTCCATTTTCTTTTATTAAACGAACTAAAGCTTCATACTTTTCAATTTCACCTGTTTGGATATTGAATATAGGCTGAAAATAGGGAACGATTCTATCATTTGCTATAGCACTTTTAATTTCATTTGCAATTTGTAAGTTTTCTTCATGTTGCTGGGTGAGTTGTAATTTTTCATCATAGATGATATAAGACTGTTTGTTCCTTTTAGCCTCTTTTAAAGACATATCTGCGTTTGGCAGACCTGTTTTCGTTTCATTTAAATACGCTGCTGCAATGGTAACTGAGATATGAATTGAATTTGCATCAATATAAAACTTTTCTTTAGCAACGAAAAGAATAAGTCTTTTTATAACAGATTCAATTTCTTGTTTTGTTTGATTTTCAATAGAAATCAGAGCATATTCATCTGAGGGTTGTTTATATACCTCAAGACGTTCTTTCTCGCAAAATTTTCTTAAAACTTTTGACATTCTGATGAGTACTTTATCTCCAGTAGAATGACCATAGAAGTCATTGATAGTTGCAAAGTCATCAATATTAATGAGATAAATTGTTTTACCGACTAATTCATTGATACTTTTAAGTAAACTCAATCTATTTGGCAAGCCTGTAAGCTTATCAAAATAGGCTTGTCTATAAATATACTCCGAGTTATATTTTATGCGATCTTCAAGATGTTCATTTAATTCAGCAAGCTCTTTTGAAACTGCGTTTGCCAAATGGGCTACGACATGCTCAGCCTTAATCTCAATATTATGCTGATGTAAGTCTGTTTGTATATCTTCATGCTTGAGTATTTTTTGTTCTTCACTTAGAGCTAGAAGAGTGCTTGTTTCATTAAACATTTCATTCTTGGCATCGGTATGAAAAAACTCACCATAAGTAAAAAACCCACTTAAATCCCCTAACTGATTGAGGTTTTCCAGCTCATCAACCATATATTTACCCATAAAACGTCGTCTCGCCATGCAAGAGTAAACAAATACTGCTTCAGGTTTGTATTGAATCTCATTTATGGCTTTTTCTAAATGATAGTCACTGTTTTTTAAAATCGCTTCAATATTTCCAACACCAAAATAAACAGTGTCACCCTCTTGTAAATTTCCTGCAAATGTAAGTGAATTATCACTATGTTTTAGTAATACTGCCCGTCCAATATTCTCTCCATCTTTTTCAAAAATTAGTGGGAATTCGATGCCAATTTGTGGTAGTTGATTTGCTAATTCTTTTCCCATATATTTTGCATAAATATCTACTGCAGGAATACCATCTATCTCATAGACACGATTTTTTACGGCTTTTGTAATTGTAAGTTTTTTCCCTATTGGTAACCAGTCAAAAGCATATTTTGTATAAACATTTAAACTATCACTATTGAGTGAAACACCAACGGCTCCACATTCACTAATCTTATTTGCATCAAAAATATAAGTCTGTTTTAGCTCGCCATTGTCACCTGCTAAACCACCAGAAACTATTAGATCAGCCTTCACACTACTTATGCCATCTAAATACTCTTCCCCATTTGTATGCAAACCATCAGCAAAAGTCATAATTGCTTTTGTATTATCCCTCAGTATTTTCTGAGTAAGTTTTACACCAGAGTTATAACTCATCTCAAAGCTGCCATCATGCTCAACCAAACAAGAGTGCAAAGTTGTATGTGAAAACTGTGTAAAAGTCACTACACTTTTTGTATTAACATATATCTTATCATTTTCTAATACGCCATCAGTTGTCACACCTACAATGACTGCGTTTGAAAATCGTGATTTAAGGTAGTGTTGAATTTTTTGTATTTCCAAGAAGTCTGCACGTGCACAAAACACCTGAATAAGAAGCTCTTTAGAATCTTTAACATCGATTATGACATCAAGTTCATTAATATTAGAAAAAGAAATAGTAAAATTAGTCATAAGAGATTGTATTAGATTAAAGCTTTAATCTTATTGAGTATATAAATATCTTTCTAAAATTATCATCGCTGAGATAGAATCTATACGACCATCACGAATATATTTTATTTCACCCTTCATACGGTTTTGTGCTTCTAGTGAACTTCCTGCTTCATCCTGATAATATATTTGACCATCAAAATTCACAAGATTCATAAAATGCGCTATGCGACGCTTCATCTCATCTTCACTGCTTCCACCTAATGGCACACCGATCACAACAGCGTCAGCTTCCCACTCTTGTAGTATCTTTTTAACTTCAAGGGAAGCTTGATTGCGATTTTTTCTTATCACTGCGGGGAGAGGTGTTACTATATCTTTATGTGCAGAATATGCAATACCAATACGTTTCAAACCCAGGTCAATAGCTATATATTTCATTATTTTCCCAGACAAAATGAACCAAACATTTTATCCAACATTTCATCATTTTCAAAAGGTCTTGTAATGCTAGCCATTGCTTTAATGGCCTCACCTAAATGAAAAGAGAATATTTCAAGTTCTTGATCATCCAATGGCTCATACGCTTCTTCTATATTTTTTATAGCAGAGACTACAGCAGAAATTTGCCTTTGTGAGATGAGCATCACTTCTGCACTTGCGTTACTTTTGTTCATAATATTTTCAAGCTTTTGAATTAATGCTGAAACATCATCTTTTGTATCAAGCTCTAAATCAAAGGTAATGGATGGCTCTTTAAATTTCAGATCTAAATCTATTTTATTTTTAATAAGAATTTTCTCTTTATTTTTTGCATTTACTTCTAAAAGTTCAAGTATTTGTCTGTCCTCATCATCAAAAGGACGTGAAGCATCAAATAAAGCAACAACAATATCACTTTCATTTACAGCTTCTATACTGCGTTTAATTCCTATACGTTCTATCTCATCATCAGCTTCTCTAATTCCCGCTGTATCTACTATGCGAATCAAATGCGTACCTATTTTTATCTGTTCTTCAATAGTGTCACGAGTTGTTCCTGCTATAGCACTCACAATAGCACGGTTATAATTGAGTAGAGCATTTAGAAGGGAACTTTTTCCAACATTAGGTTTTCCAATGATCGCCACACGAAAACCTTGCATAAGTCCTTGTCTTGACTCTGAAGCTACAAGTGTTTTAGTTAAAAGCTTATGTAATTTTTCAAGTTTTTCTTTCATTTGCAAGACAATATCTTCAGGTAAATCTTCTTCAGCATAATCAATAGTCACTTCACTATATGCCAAAATATGTATCATTTCATCCCGAACTTCTTCGATAAATTCTTTTAAAGAACCTTTCATCTGCGCTGCAAGTATTTTCGCTGCATCTTCACTTCTTGCTTCAATAAGCTGTGAAATAGCTTCTGCTTCACTGAGATCTATTCTTCCATTAAAAAAAGCTCTTTTAGAGAACTCCCCAGCATTCGCTAATCTTGCACCTGCATCCACTGTAGCTTTAAGTATACTCTGTGCAACTATGTAACCGCCATGACATTGAATCTCGACAACATCTTCTGCAGTAAAAGAGTGTGGCCCCTTAAAATAAATAACAATTGACTCATCTATCAATTCATCTTCTGCATTATATATATCTGATAAAGTTGCGTAGCGTGGTTTGAAGTTTTCTTTTTTCGTGATTTGTGTAGCAATATGGAGTGCTTTGCTACCACTGAGTCTCACAATGGCGATTGAGCCAACGCCATTGGCCGTTGAGACAGCGGTAATAGTATCAGTCATAACACTAAGACCTAATGGTTGTGGTAATCATTAACAATGATATATTTCAGTCCATCTTTCGTAGAGCGGATAACAACATATTTATCAGAATATTTATTACGTAGTTCTTTGAGTGCAATTTGGACTAAAACACCATCAAGAATTTTAGTTTGTGCTCTTCCATCTTTTTCTATATTTTCATATACTGTTGTTAGATAGCGAGAAATTGACTCTTCTTGATTTTTCAAAAATTCTGCTATTTCTAAACGCAGTTGCAGATTATATTTTGTGTTAATCCAATTAAAAATCATATATGAGAGTGCTTTATAACGATACCCTTCTTTACCTATAAGTAGAGCAGCATCTTCACCTTTAAACTCTATTAGAAGTGTTTCACTATCATATACTTTAACATCTATTTTATCAATTTTAAAACAGATAAGTTTAAAAAGTTTGTTTATTTCTTCATCAACTTCTTTAACAATTGCATCCATATCTAAACTAGGAGCAAGTACCTCTTCCTCAACATCATCATAGGCATCATCATAATCAGCAGTATAAGCAAGTCCACTTGCCAAGTCCTCTTCTAGTTCATCTTCATCTTGATCACTCACAAAAGATGCAGGCATGATTGTATCATTGAAAACTTGCTGAGAGGGTTTTGATGGAACCTCTTCTTGAAGTTCTTTAGGCTCTTCTTTGACTTCTTTAGATTCTTCTTTTACTTCTTTTATAGGCTCTTTTGTAAAACTTTCGTCTTTAAAAGCTTCATCTTCTTTTGGCTTTTCAATTGGTGAAATATCTTTTTTCACAGTAGCAACAATAATGGCATTTTTTTTAAAAAAGCCTAAAAAACCACTGCTTGGAACTTGAACAATTTCGATAGCAAGCTCTGTAACAGAGCATTCTAAAGAACTTGCTGCATCATTAAATGCCTCTTCTAAAGTTATTGCTTCTATTTTTACCATTTTTTATTTCTCACTCTTTTTTTCTACAACAGCTTGTAAATCTTTAGCATTTTTAAATTGCTGATTTACTATGTATTGTTGTGCGATTGAGAAAAGGTTGTTTACAAACCAATAAAGAACAAGTCCAGATGGAAAAGTTACAAAGAAAAATGTAAATATCACAGGAAGATACTTAAATACTTTTTCTTGCATTGGATCTGTAAAATTATTAGGTGTCATACGTTGTTGTAAGAACATTGAAGCACCCATTAAAATTGGCAATACATAATACGGGTCCATACGAGAGAGGTCATCTATCCAAAGAATCCATGGAGCACCTTGAAGCTCTACTGCGTTTAGCAGTGTACGATAGAGCGCAAAAAAGACTGGAATTTGTAAAAGCATTGGAAGACATCCACCGAGTGGATTTGCTCCGTGTTTTTTATACATTTCCATTGTTGCCGCATTCATACGTTGCGGATCTTTTTTATATTTCTCTTTTAGTTCTTTGAGCTTAGGCGCAAGCTCTTTCATTTTTTGCATAGAAACCATACCTTTGTATGTCAAAGGATATAATACAAGTCGTATAATAGCAGTAAGTGCAATGATTGCCCAACCCCAGTTTCCAAAGATGCTATGCAACCATGAAAGAAGAGCAAAAAGAGGTTTTGCAGCAAATGTAAACCATCCATACTCTATGGCATTTGTCAATATAGGATCAATAGCCTTTAGAACTTTATGCTCTTTGGGACCAATATATCCATGAATTGACTCTTCTTTATTTGCTTCAAAATAAACCACTGGATTATCATCTTTTCCACGTTCTACGATGACATTTGTGTCTGGTTTAAATCCATAAAGCATAATTGCTGTGTACTGATCAAATGAAGATGCTAACTTCACATCTTGAAATACTTGTCTACCCTCGGCATCACCATCTTCAATAATATGTGCAACATCATCTCCAGTATAGACCATCGCTCCGGCAACTGCCATCAGTTTTTTTGAAACCTGTGGTCTGTCACCTACATAAACATAATATCTTGCATCACTACTTGTTGTAATAACTGCATCATAATGCCCATCTGCATAAAAAGTTAATGTTTTTACTACTGTGAGTTTTGAAAGTTTTTGTGTTAAAGTGACTGTAATAGGAGAATCACCCAAAGTCACCTCACGAACACTTGCAGTATATGGAACTTTTATCGCTTCATCGTTAATTGCATCATCAGCAAATCTAATATAAAGTGGCTTTGTTCCAAATGCAGGAATAACCTGAGCATGAAGGTTTTCATCATTTCTAAACTTCTCTTCTAAAAGTTCTTTTGAAGAGATTCTACCCAGTGTATCTATCTTTAAAATAAAGTTTTTATTTTTAACTGTAACAATTTCACTTGATGCGGTTGTTGCAAGTTTTTCTTGTTGGGAAACTGCATGACCTGATGCTTCTTCGACTTTTTGAGAAACTGTTTTTGTATCAGCCTGAGTTGTTACATTGTTTACTTTAGCATTATCTGCTACCTCTTGTTCTACCGGTGGAAATATCGCTGTATAAGCTACGAAAAATATTACAGATAACAGTACTGCTACCATTAATCTTTGATTTGGTGACATTTTGTCTAACACAAACTACCCTTTATATGAAAAATTTTTTATAATGTGATAACGGTTTTTTTTATTTGGAACCAACCAATATTTAATAGAATCAACGTCTAATTTTGCGGGTTTTACACAGAGTTTATCAAGGAGTGGATATTCTATGCCGCCATCAAAAAGTTGATTACATCGTAGTATTCTAGTCAAAGAGTGGTAAAAAGCACTTGAAAGTGAATTGTTTTCAAAATTAATCCGCGCAAATTCACTACAAGTTGGGTAATAACGACACGACCCATACCCAATAAGTGTAAAAAATTTCTGATAAAGCCACAAAAGTTTAAGCAAAAGTTTTCGCACGTGAGAGAACCTTTTTAAAATCATTGTGTAGTTTTTCAGAAGAAGCATCGAATAATCCTACTTTTGCTACAAATATGTAGATACCATTTTTAAGAGAGGGAGAATACTCACAAAAAACTGCACGAAGGCGACGCTTCGCACGATTTCGTCTCACTGCATTTCCAAGTTTTTTGGTGGCAGTAAAACCTACTTTGTGAACTCCAGATTGAGGAAGAAAAAAAAGTACAACACTACTAGAGTGTTGGTTTTTTCCTTTGTTGTAGACATAACTAAACTCTTTATGAGTTTTAACTATGTCAAATCCGCCTATACTGACAATTTTTTACGACCTTTAGCACGACGACGATTAATTATGTTGCGACCATTTTTAGTAGCCATTCTAGCTCTAAAACCATGTGTTCTTTTTCTCGGCGTATTATGTGGTTGGTATGTTCTTTTCATATTGACATATCCTTATGTAATTTAAGAGCGCAATTATACAAAAGTTTTACTTAAAGTTTGGTTAAGGTTGTAAAATAAAATATGTTATAATTTTACTACTAAAAAGAAATATGGAGACAACTCTGAAATATATCACAAAAATTATGCTCATTTCATTGTTATCTCAAAACCTTTTTGCTGAAGATATTGCTGAAGTCGCAAAAAGATTACATCTTTTTGGCGGTCAAAAAGCAACAGTACAATGGGAAAGAGTATTCTCCTCACAAAGACACTTAAGACGATACAAACTCAACGAACTTCCCCTTCAAACGAGAAACAAACTCAAAGAGTATCTTATTAAACATGCAGCTGATTCTGATCAGCCCATTGTCCCAGGATTATAATAATGAAAAAAACTTTTTTGTTAGCAGCATTTCCTTTATTACTCTTCGCAACTGATAACAATGATCTCAAGATTATAGAACTTCAAGAGAAAGTCAATTATTTATTACAATTATCCAAAGTACATCAAGAAAGTATAGATGAAAATATAGATATTCTTGAAAGAGTTGAAAGAAAATCTATCCTAGACAAAGTAAACTTTTCTCCTGAGTTCTTGTTACGCTTTGATAAACTTGGCTACAAAAACAGATCTATAGAGGGAGAAAATACAACGGTTGATGGCAATCCTGCATCTGAACAAAGACGTGATGAGTTTCATAAACGCTTTCAGGTCGCAAGTTCTATTCGTTTTCGACTCAATATGAATGCAAAGTTTAAAGATATCAAATTTTATGGTCGCATGCTTTATATGACTTCATCACAATCAAATGAACGCCTTTGTATTCTCTCAAGAGATATCAAAAATGGAACTGCAAGTAGTGCTTTTGATGTTGACAGAGCTTATGTTGACTATACTCTCAATAGTAAATCCAGCACGCCTCTGACATTTTCTTTTGGTCTTTTACCAACGACAGCTGGAACTCCAATGCAGTATGCACAAAATAAAAAGCGTAATGCACTCTTTCCTGCCTTAGTTTTTAATATGAATACCTATGGAATGTTAGCAACACAAAAATTTTCTCAAAATACTTATGCAAGAGTAGTTTTAGCAAAAGCGTATACACTTCGAGCAAATTTTTACCCTTATCAGTGTAATAGAGAAAATATTGACAATGCCAATATTATAGGTTTGTATGCAGATACAAAATTTAACTTTTACGGCAAAGCGCTGGCGTCATTTGGTGTCAATATACTCAATGACTTTAGAGCACATCCTTATCTTGGACCTGATGTCTCAGCTGACAATTCACACAACTTAGGAACGATAGCAACATTTGGTCTTGGTATTGACATAGAAAAGTTTGCGAATTCTGATACAACATTTTTTATCCACACAGCTCTTTCCAACCCACATGCAAATGGCAATACAGATGACTATAAAATTACACAATATGTCGATGGAGAAGGCTTAACTGCAGATGAGAATGCAGGTTTTACAGAAGCTGATTATGCAAGTGGAACACTCCTCTCTCAAAATGGCTACTCTGTGTTTTTAGGCACAAAATATGATATAAACACTGCGTTTAATCTCGGTTTAGAATTTAATTATGGAAGTAAATACTGGTTTAGTGCAACACAAGGAGCAGAAGACACCTTTAACAAGTTAGCTATTAGAGGAACTGCGTTTGAAGTGTATGGGACGTGGAAGTTCCATAAATATTTAAACACAAAACTCGGATATATGCGTATAGATGAAAACTACACTGGTAGCGGTTGGCACTTTGGTGAACCTGCTAAAAAGGATGCAACGCAAAACATCCTAAGTTTAAGCATTGAAGCAAGGTTTTAGGTTCATTAATGAAGATTCAGTACAAAATATATATCTCACTTATTATGGGGCTTATACTCCTTATATCAGCCCTCTTTATAAGTTACAATAATATAAATAATAATTCAAAAGTGCTCAAAGTACTCGATAGAAATCAAATCAAAATAAACTTTTATGCAAATAAGCTCAATTATGCCATCAAAAATGATCAGGCACAAATACTTCAAACTATTTTACTCAAGCATATTGTTTTTAGCGATATATCAGAAACAATAGCCAAACCTATACTTATAAATAAAAATATTAATCGCGAGATATCCAACAGTGTTAAAAAACTAAGTCAATATGCACAGCTTAATAGTCATCTTTCAATGCGCTTTGTAAAAACACTCCATACTATAAAGAACAGGTTAAAAGCTTACAAGCTTGTCAGAGATTCTTTGATTGACGCTATTAGAGCAAACGATACTATAGATATACAAGATGCTCTCTATGGCTTTAACAACATGACAAATAAGTTTGCACAAGAAACGCTTACACTTATGGAACTAGCAAATGCAGATATATATCAAAAAATATATAATCTTAAAAAAATAAACCAAGAAAGCTCTTATATACTCATCTTTTCATTTATTCTCTCAAGTATTATGATTTTATTAGCAATATTTAAGCTTCATTCACTTCAAACTAATCTTCAAACGCAGCTACAACGTGCTTTAGTTGCAGAGACTGAGCTTAAAAATGCACAAAAAAAACTTCTCTCTTATAATCAAAACCTTGAAGAAGAAGTAAACAAAGTCTCATCAGAACTTCATAAAAAAATCTACACAAATCCTATCAGTGGGCTACACAATCGTAACAAGCTACTCGAAGACATCAAATCCTACAATTTTATGTATATGGCACTTTTAAACATTGATAAGTTTCAATCTTTTAATGATATATATGGTGAAGATACCGGAAATGTTGCACTTCGATTAACAGGAGAGTTTTTAGAAAATATGATAAAGGATCTTCCTTTACTCATCTACCACATAGGTGGAGATGAATTTGCTATAGTTTGCATCCAAAATATCAATACAGACAAGAAGGTATTTACTCAAATCATTGAAAACATTATAGAAAAGTACAAAAATTATATCTTTTCTTATGATGACAAAACATTTAAATTTTCCATGAGCGCAGGAATTGCAACTGCGAATGAAGATAAGATGCTTGCTTACGCTGATATGGCATTAAGAGATGCCAAAAAGAGAAATATACAGCTAGCTTTTTTTGATGAAGACAAAAACCTTGAACAACAACATAAAGAAGACATTAAATGTCGTAAAAAAATAGAATTTGCTCTCAAATACAATGGAATTCTCTCTTATTTTCAGCCAATTATTCCTATACAAGATGAATCAAAACCCACAAAGTATGAATCACTCGTGAGATTAAAAGACCAAGCCGGAAAAATTATTTCTCCTTTCAAGTTTTTAAATGTAGCCAAAGCACATAGACTCTATAGTGATATATCACATCAAGTTATCAAAAATACACTCTCAGTAATCCAAAAACATCAAATACCTATCTCTTTAAATATGTCTCTCGCTGATATGCTCAATGTCAAAACAATGGAATATCTCTTCACAACACTCGATAGTTTTGAGTACAATCATCTACTCACCATAGAACTACTCGAGACAGAAGATTTTCAAAACTATAATGATGTTGAAGCGTTTTGTAAAAAAGTTAAATCTTATAATATAAAAATAGCACTTGATGATTTTGGGAGTGGTTACTCTAATTTTTCACATGCACTGCGTTTACCTATTGATTATATCAAGATAGATGCGACGCTTATTTCAAAAGTTGACAAAGATGAATACTCAAAAATCATGGTCAAAACTATTGTGGATTTAGCAAAAAGACTTCATGTTAAAACGATTGCTGAGTTTGTTGCTTCACAAGAGATTTTAGATACGGTAAGAGAGTTAGGAGTAGATTATGCTCAAGGTTACCATCTTGGTAAACCTTTAAGCATTGAGGAGCAGTTAGGAAGTTAAAAGTTCTTAAGAAACATTTACTTCCACTTCACCATTTACTATAGTAAACTCAACACGAGAACCTTCTTTAACTACACCTTCTAAGATAAGGTCAGCTAAGCGATCTTCAACGATTTCATACAAAGCACGTTTGAGTGGACGAGCTCCATAAACAGGGTCAAATCCAGCCTCTGCAATATATGTTTTAGCTTCTTCGCTCAAGCTAAGTTCTATATCTCTTTCTTTAACTTTATTAGAAATTTCACTAAAGAAGATGTCAACAATTCCTTTAATTTGCTCTTGTCCAAGTGCATTAAAGATAACAACATCGTCAAGTCTGTTCAAGAACTCAGGTTTAAACGCTTGTTTTAGCTCACCCATAACCATACTTTCAAGTTCAGGACTTCCAGCATGAGTAATAATCTTATCACTTGCAATATTTGATGTAAGGATAATGATAGTATTGCTAAAATCAACCGTTACACCTTTGTTGTCTGTCAAACGTCCATCATCTAGGACTTGAAGGAGCATATTGAAAACATCTGGATGCGCTTTTTCTACCTCATCAAAAAGTACAACTGAGTATGGTTTTCTTCTTACAGCTTCTGTAAGTTGTCCGCCCTCTTCATACCCTACATATCCAGGTGCTGCACCAACTAAACGAGACACAGCATGTTTCTCCATATACTCACTCATATCAATTCGTATTAGAGCTTCTTCAGAGTCAAACAAGAACTTTGCCAAAGTTTTAGCCGTTTGTGTTTTACCAACACCAGTTGGTCCTAAAAATAAGAAACTACCTATCGGTCTATTTTTATCACTCAGACCCGCTTTATTACGCTTAATTGCACGAGCAACAGCATGTGTAGCTTGTCCTTGTCCAACAACGGTTTTGTTCAGTTCATCCTCAACATTTAAAATTTTATCTTTGTCGCTTTGAAGCATTTTATTGACTGGAATTCCTGTCCATCTACTAACAATAGAAGCGATAGAATCTTCATCAACACTATTTTTAAGGAGTGTTCCAGCTTCTTGCATTCTGTCCCATTGTTCGTTAAGCTCTTTTTCTTGTTCAATAAGTTTTGGAATTTCACCATATTCTATCTCAGCAGCACGGTTAAATTCTGAACGCGATTTTGCCATCTCTGCTTCACGACGTTTTTGTTCAATCTCGCCCTTAATTGAAGAAATTTTCTCAAATACTTCTTTTTCAGTTTGAAATTGCGACTCTAATTTTCTTACTTTCTCTTCTACATCAGCAAGTTCTTTTTCTATCTCCTCAAGACGTTTCTCATTTGATGGAGTTTTCTCCATTTTGAGTGCTTCTTTTTCTACCATTAACTCTGAGAGTTTACGTTTTGCAGCACTCAGTTCATTTGGCTCAGACTCAATTTGCATTTTCAGTTCAGCCGCCGCCTCATCAATAAGGTCAATCGCTTTATCTGGTAAGAATCTATCTGCAATATATCTATCAGAGAGTTTTGCAGCAGCAACCAAAGCACTATCTACAATACTTACATTATGGTGTGCCTCAAGACGCTCTTTTATTCCACGCAATATTTGCAGTGATTGATTTACTGTTGGCTCATCAACACTAATAGGTAAGAAACGACGTTGCAGCGCAGCATCTTTTTCAAAGTACTTTCTGTACTCTTTCAGTGTTGTTGCACCAATAGTATGCAACTCACCACGTGCAAGCGCAGGTTTTAAAATATTTGCAGCATCCATAGAACCCTCAGATGCACCAGCTCCAACAATAGTGTGAATTTCATCAATAAAAAGAATGATATTTCCACTCTCTTTTACTTCATCAATAACAGCTTTAAGTCTATCCTCAAACTCACCACGATATTTTGCACCGGCAATCAATGCAGACATATCAAGCGCTATAACACGTTTGTTTTGTAGTGAAGTTGGTACATTTCCACTTTGAATTCTTTGTGCAAGACCTTCAACTAATGCCGTTTTACCAACCCCAGGCTCACCTAAAAGCATTGGATTGTTTTTTGTTTTACGGATAAGAATCTGCATCGTTCTAGATATCTCTTCATCACGTCCAATTACCGGAGCCAATTTCCCCTCTACAGCTTCTTTTGTTAAATCTATACCATATTTAGATAAAGATTCTAGCGTTTCATCTGCAGTTTGTGAGTCAATCTTTGAACCTCCACGCGCAGTTTCAAGCTCTTTTGTGAGCGCCATAACATCTACATATTTTGGTAAAATTGTAGAGAAAGGTTCAGTATTTAAGTTAGCCAAGATGTAAGTGTCTACTGCTAAATACGAATCCCCATTTTTAGTCATAAGCCCAACACCATTTTCTAGTGTTCTTATAAAATCTTGTGAGAGTTTAATACTCTCTTTTGTTACATTAGAAGATTTTGGTAACTTTTCTGCAAGACTTTTGATGTCAAGCTCCATAGCTACTTTATCTATCCCCATTTTATTGAACATTTGGTTCAGTACAGAATCTGAATTTGTTAAAAGTGCCCATAAAAAGTGTACAGGTGCCACTTCTTGGTTTTTGTTGTGCAATGCCAACGATAGCGCACTCTCAATCGATTCAGTCATATTGTGTGTTAATTTCTCAAAAATATTATTCATTTCAAATCCTTTTCTTTTTTTTATTGCCGTAGTATATTGTTTTTTAAAACTTTATTTTGCTACTTTAGTCGCATAATGATTATATCTTTCTAAGCAAAGCTTTGTCAATATTTTATATGTTTATAATTAGACTTTTACTATAATTACAAAAAATTAGTAGGATAGCTAATGTCATCAGTCATAAATGCTTTAAACAATCGTTCATCAAAAAGAGCTTACTTAAATAAACCAGTTCCAAGAGATATTCAAGAAAAAATACTTGAAGCTGCAGGAAAAACACCAAGTGGTGCAAATATGCAACCATGGGTAACTTATGCTGTATCAGACCCTGCGATGCTTAAAAAAATTGGTGATGCAATTATTGAAAAAATGGATGCTGGTATTGAACATGATCAGTTCATTCAATACTATCCTGTTAAATGGGTCAATCCATATAAAAAACGTAGAATCGTAACCGGCGCTGGGCTTTATAAACTTATGGGCGTTGACAGAAAAGACAATGAAACCAGAATCCAAATGTGGAAAGATAACTTTAGATGGTTTGGCGCACAAACTGTAATATTTGTTTTTACAGATAAAGCAAATATAGATGAAGCACAAGGTGCTTTTATAGACTGTGGTGCTTATATGCAAAGTATCATGCTCGCTGCGCAAGATTTTGGAGTTGACAGCTGTCCTCAAGGTTCAACAACTGAGTTTGGAAAAGTTATAGCTAAAGAACTTGAAGTACCTGAAAATCTTGCACTATTATATAGCATAGTTTTAGGCTATGCTGATAAAGATGCTAAAATTAATACCTACCAACCACAAAAAGTTTCACTTCAAGAGAGTGTAACTTTTATCTAATGTTTTTTTGAGAGTATCTTTTTAACATACTCTCATTACCACTCACTCCCCCACTATGAATATACATAATATTTTCATCAGTTTGAGCTAACAACTCCTGCCACATTGATGAAGCATAGAGTAAATCAAACTCAATTCCTGTATTTTGTAATTTTTTATATATATCTAGAAAATCTTTATATGGTTTTGCAAAATGGTATTTCTTTTTTGGTTCGAGAATTATAAGATTGTTCGGTATGGTTGCAAGAGAGCGCATCTGTTCTTTTAAGTAAGTAGCATCACCAATGCATGGGATAGTATAAATTTTATACTCAGGAAGAGATAAAGCTAAAAACAGTGCTGTTGTTCCCGTACCTGATGGAGTAGCTAAAGCACTAACATCTGGCTTTTGTTCTCTTATCTCTTGTGCCAACACTTCTAGCCCTTCCCTTGCTTGTGCATCTGCACCACCTTGGTCTATAATGCATGTTTTTTCATCCATACTTAAACGCAGTGAAGCAATAAACTCTTTATAAAATTCATCTTCAATCTCACAATGCTCCATACCAAGCGATAAAGCTAAAGAGTAATTACCATTTGGGTTTGTTTTGAGTGTTTGACTCATCTTTTTTGAATAATAAAGGAATTTCCAGCCTTTTTTTTGACACATTGCAGCGATGGCAAGCATGGCATTAGACTGTGTTCCACCATAAGAGATAATAGTATGATATGCTGCGTTTGGAGTCTTTAAAAGTGTGTAGAGTTTTCTGTACTTATTACCCGCAAGATAAGGGTCTATCAAATCATCACGTTTAACAAGAAACTCCCTACCGTCTAAAGAGATTTTAGAGATAGAAGAGCTTTGCATTGCTTACTTAATTACTGCTTTTTTTTGTAATTTATCCATTTTTTCTTTAATGACAGTTTTGAATTTTTCCATTTTTAAACGTTGTTCAATAAATGCTTTTACTTCATCAAATTTTCTAGTCATAGCCGGTTTTGTATCTTCAACATAGATAACATGGTAACCAAATTGTGTTTTGACCGGTTCTTTGGTTACTTGACCTTTTTTCATAGAGAATACTTTGTCATTAAAAGCAGGAACCATTTGTCCTTTCGTAAAATAACCTAAATCTCCACCTTTTGGTCCACTAGGTCCAGTTGACTCTTTCTTCGCTAGTTCTATGAATTTTGCTTTTAATTTTTCTCCACTTAAACCTTTGAGTTGTGCAATGATTTTTTTTGCTTCATCTTCAGTTTTTACTAAAATGTGGCGAGCATGAACACTCTCTTTTTCATTAAACTCATCTTTATTTTTCTTGTAATAATCTTTTAAATCTTTCTCAGAAATTTTGATATTTTCAAGAAGTTTTTTTTGCCAAACTTGTACAGCGAGCTCTTTTTTCATTCTATCTTCAAGTTTTTTGAACTCTCTTTTGTACTCTTGTGAGTTTATGATACCTGATTTTTTTGCATCATCATAAATAAGTTCTTTACCAATCAAGTTTTGTAGAACTTGTTTTCTAAAAGCTTCTTGTCTATCAGCTGGAATTTGGTTCAGTCTTCCTTGTGTAGCACTCATTAACTCAGTGTCAACATCTTCTTGAGTGATAGCCTTTCCATTTACACTGACTAATGTCTTAGCAGAGGCCATTGAGCTTGTCAATAACAAAGCAGATAGTAACATTGTAACTTTATTCATTCTAGTTCCTTGTAGATTAATTGAAAGAAGTTTAATATTTATAAACTAATAGATATTAAACAGAAACAATTTTTGCTAAAATACACTTATGAAAAAAGCAACTAAAAAAGAAATACAAGCACTTAAAGAGATATTTGTGCAAAAGTACAGTGATGCAGTTACTGAACTCACGTACACAAATGCCTATGAGCTAGTGATAGCCGTCGCACTCTCAGCACAATGTACAGACAAAAGAGTAAACCTCATCACACCAGCAGTTTTTCAAAAGTATCCTACACCAAAAGATTTGGCAGAGGCTGATCTTGAAGATGTCAAAGAACTACTAAAGAGTTGCTCATTTTTTAACAATAAGGCAAAAAACATCATTGCCATGGCAAAACGCGTTGTTGAAGTATATGATGGCGAAATACCGATGAACGAAAAAGATTTGCAAACACTTGCAGGCGTTGGGCAAAAAACTGCTCATGTTGTTATGATTGAGTACACAGGTGCAAATCTTATGGCTGTTGATACTCACGTTTTTCGTGTTGCACATAGACTCGGTTTAAGTGATGATAAAACAGCCATAGCAACAGAAGCAACCTTAGTCAAAAAATTTAAAACAGATTTACATGTACTGCATCAAGCTATGGTTCTTTTTGGACGCTATATCTGCACAGCCAAAAATCCAAAATGTGATAAATGTTTTGTAACAGAGTTTTGTAAAACAAAAGAAACATTCAAAGTTTAGGTATAAAAAATGCTTCAATTAAATATGATAAAATATACCCTGCTTATAGCTTTACTCTTACTTTCAACTGCTTGTGTCAACAAACACGGCATCTCTGCAAAATATTACAGTGATTGCAAAGAATACTATGATATGCAAGGGTATTACCACAAAGAGTGTGGCGAAGATGATATTGTCACCTACAAAACATTAGGAAAAGCATTTAAAAAGAAAGAGCCACAATCAAATGATAATGTCTGGTAAAATAAACTAAAGTCCTTTATTTTATCGCTAGAAAGGTTGCGAAATTTGACCAGCGGAAAATAACTTCACAATGTGAAAAACCTGCATTAAGTGCCATTTTTATATTTTCTTCTTCACTATAAGGTACTAAAACATTTTCTAAAGCTTCTCTTTTTTGCATAATCTCATACTCAGAATAGCCCTGCTCTTTTTTAAAATCATAATAACACTCTATTAACTCTTTATTGAGTTTTGCATGATGTGATATTACTTTTTCACTAAAGATAAAGACACCCTCTTTTTTTAAAGATACTGCGATTTTTTTAACAAGTTCTTCACGTACCAATGGTCGAATAAACTGTAATGTATAGTTACTGATGAACACATCTGCTAGTTTGTAGTCATACTCTAAGATATCTGCATTCAATACCTCAATATTTGCGCCATAGGCTTCACATTTGCGTTGCGCTTGAGCTAACATCGCTTCGGAGTTATCTAGCCCTATCAGCACTGCGTTTAGCTTGAGTTTTCTGTGAATATTTAAAAGTATTGTAGCCGTAGAGCAGCCTAAATCATACAAAATCCCATCTTCATGAAGATTTTTCAGTGCAAAAAATTCTGTAATCTTTTGAGAGTCTTTATAAAAAGGCACGCTACGCTCAAGCATATCATCAAAGACCGCTGCGACCTCTTCATCAAATTCAAACTGTTTTTTTATCGGTTTAGTAAATACTTTATCATTCATAAATAGAATTTTATCAAAATAAGCCTATAATTGGATTAATTTAATCAAAGGATTTTTATGGATTTTAGTCTTTCTACTTGGATGATGCTTGTATTTGTTATCGGGATGGCACTTAGTTTTTGGAAACTCTATGCTTTTATGCCAAATAAACATCTCAAAGATGATGATACAACACAAGAATCTCAAAATGAGTTAATTGATTTAATACTCCATGTTATCAAAGAGAGTGATGGGGAACTCAACGAAAAAGAGCTCCATGATAAAGTCAAAGGACATGAAAACTTTGATATAGAACATTTTTGGAGATTTAATGAGAATAAACTAAGACAACTTCTCAATATCCACTATCTTAAACATCCTCATACACAAAGTATCAAGGATGTTCATAAAGATTTAAATACTTAGAACATAGTGAAGTTTTAGTTTCTATCCATTGCATTTAAGTCTTTAAATGCTTGTATAACTCTTTGCACAAGACCTTCTTGACCTGCACGAAGCCATTTTCTTGGGTCGTAGTATTTTTTATTTGGTTTATCATCACCCTCAGGATTTCCGATTTGAGCTTGCAGATAATCATGATACTTTGTAACATATTGGCGAACACCGTTCCATGTCGCCCATTGTGTATCTGTATCAATATTCATTTTGATAACACCATAGCTTATAGCTTCTGATATCTCTGAAGGCAAAGAACCTGAACCACCGTGAAAAACAAAGTTTACTGGTTTTTCTTTTGTGTTAAATTCTTTGGCAATATATTCTTGAGAATTATCAAGAATCTTTGGAGTAAGTTGTACATTACCTGGTTTATAAACACCATGTACATTTCCAAAAGAAGCAGCGATTGTAAAGTTTGGAGAGATTTCACTCAACTCTTTATATGCTAATGCTACTTCCTCGGGTTGTGTGTATAATAAAGCGTTATCAATGTTAGTATTATCTACCCCATCTTCTTCTCCACCAGTAACACCAAGCTCAATCTCAATACTCATGCCAATTTTTGACATTCGTTCTAAATATGCTTTACAAACACCAATGTTTTCTTCAATAGGTTCTTCTGAAAGATCTAACATGTGAGATGAGAAAAGAGGTTTCCCTTGAGTTTTATAATAACTCTCACCTGTCTCTAACAGTGCATTTATCCATGGAAGCAATTTTTTAGACGCGTGGTCCGTATGAAGTATAACAGCAACACCATACGCTTCAGCCATCATATGCGTATGAATTGCACCTGCAACTGCACCGATGATCGCTGCTTTTTCACTATCGTTGCTTAAACCTTTTCCAGCATAAAATGATGCTCCACCATTACTAAACTGTATAATTACAGGAGAGTTAGCTTTCGCAGCTGCTTCTAAGACACCATTGATAGAATCAGTATTCACAACATTTACAGCAGGTATAGCAAAACCAACCTCTTTAGCATGTTCATATACTTTACGAACATCATCACCGAACAAAACACCAGGTTTAACAATATCTAAAACACCTTTACTCATAGCATATCCCTAAAAAAATTAAATTTAGCCATTATATTACATAGTTTATTTAAAAGAACTTTATGCTAATATTCTCTTAATAATAATGCAATTAATAGTTAAAGGAATGCAATGAGACTAACAATTGATGAATATTCAAAACAATTTAAAATGTCCAAAGAGATGATAGCGTCAAAACTTCGTACAAAAAAACTCAACTATATTATAGAAAATGGTGTAACATATATAATCGTCACCCGTGCTTCATTAAACACAGAACAAAAAGAACAGATAAAACAAAACATAGAGCAAGCAAGAGAGCCCAAGCAAACCCCACCAGCAAAAGCAAAAACAACTGTTGCCATGGTCCTGGCTCTTTACCAAAAAGAGAACAGACAACTCAAAGAAAAAATAGTGCAATTAGAAGCAAAAATCGACAAGCTTATAGATGATAAAGAGCAGATGCTTCGTGATGAAATGCAAAAAATTGAAAAAGTTTACTCTGCCAAAGATGAGCAACTTAAAATGGTTTTAGAGCTTGTAAATACAAAACTATTAGCACAAAAGAGCAATCCAACAGTTCATGATGTAGAACCTATTAAACAAAGTCACGAAGAGACAAGAGATGTTGAACTTGTTGATGAGATTGTTGAACTAAAAGAGTACCTTAAAACTCTTGAGCTTGAGCCTTATCAAAGAAAAATAATCAAAAAGAGATTTTTAGCTGTTTACAATAGTGATATACGTATCATCAAACAAAATGGAAAACTCTACCTCAATTTTGCAAAATATGACTATTCTGATTTACTCGAGTACTAATTAATGAGTAAAATCCAAACAAAAACTTTTATAACACATAATGTCACACAAGCGCTAAAACAGTATGAAGAGGAGAATCTAATACCCTCTACAGAGTGTGACTTTTCCATAATCAAGCTAGATACTTACCTCAAAAGTAATGCAAATCAAGAGTATGAACTCTATACAAAAGAAATTTTGCAAAAGATTTTGAATAAAGACAAAATAATTAATGAAAATATATCATTCAAACAAAACTATACCATTGAAGTCGCAGCAAAAAAAAAGCAAGATATTGACTTAAACTACAACATTAATTTTTCTGAGTATTACACACATCCAAAACTTATTCTCTATCCTACTTCAAAGATATCTTACAAGAATTATAAGCCTATAGATCTACTTAAAATTCTCTTTAAAGAATTCAATAAGATCAAAGTATCTCATAAAATTCTTATTAACATTTTTGATGATGAGATGAAAAAGACGCTTAAAATTTTAGTCAAGTATATTTATGCCCAAAAGTTTGTAAAAAGAGTAGCTATACCTCTTTTTAGTGGGATTGAACCTCTTATCGCAAGAAAGAGTGAACTCACACTCCTTTTCCAAGAAAAAGAACAAAAAAATGAACTCTTAGAAGTTGAGAAAAATGAACTACTTGTTAGATATCAAAAGCCTCTTTTTGGCAAAAAAGGTTTAACTGCCTTTGGTGAACTTATAGATAATGAATATTCACATAATATTAACGACTTAAACGCAGTAGTAGATTTAAATTCAATTAGAATTGAAGAAGATGAAAATTACAAAGATTATTATAGTAAAGTTAAGGGGTATATTTATTATGATGGCAAATCTCTTAGAGTAGATAATAAAATAAGACTCAATGAGATTTCAAGAAATAAAGAGATAATAGACAAAGAACTCCATAACAATATTGAAGTCATTATTTCACAAGAAGATGCTAGTCGTGACAGCATAAAAGAAGGTGTTGATTTAGTCTCTGAGACTATTCATGTAGATGGTTTTGTTGGTGCAAAAAGTCGACTTGAGGCTGTTAACCTTGAAGTAAAAGGTGCAACACATCAAGACTCAAAACAAATCGCAAAATTTGCAACAATAAACAGGCATAAAGGAACACTTAGATGTCACGAAGCTAAAATATCTTTGCTCGAAGGTGGGGTAGTTCATGCCACAACCGCTATAATCGACTCATGTATTGGAGGTGAAATTCATGCCCAAGATGTAACCATCAATCATGTAAAAAACAACCTCAAAGTATATGCCTCAAACTCTATAACGATTAAACTCGTTAGTGGTGAAGATAATACTTTTGAAATAAATTACCAAAAAGTCCCCGTTATTACCACAAAGATAGAGTATATTGAAAAAAATATTGAAGAGTTAAAGTACAAACTCTCGCAAGCAAAACTCAACAACCTAGATAAAGTAGAAGATATAAAAAAAGAGATTCAAACATTACGAGAAGATATCAAAAAAATAGAAGAGTCTTACAAAAGTGCAAAAATAAGTATAACACAAGCTTTTAGAGGGCTTAACACCATTATCTTTAGTATCGATAGTGATAACACAATCAAATATAAAACTAAAAATAAAGCATATAATGATTTTCATCTTGAAATCACTGAAGAACTTATCATCCTACATCCTGTAGAACAATCCATCCCAATCCAATAAAAAATACATAAAACTTTCTTGGCTTTTTAAGAGTAAAAGCCTCAATCAAATATACGGAATACCGTATATAATATAAATATAAACATATTTTATATACCTTAATGAGTATTTTATATACAATAAAACTATATTTTAATATTATTATATGTGTATTTAAGTATATTTTTCGTATAATCCTATCTATGAAAATTGATGATTTATTTAACATTCTGCATAACTCTTTAGAGTCCAAAAATAACGGTAAAAAGATATCCCTCAAAGAGATGGCATTAAGTCTTGGTATATCTATGCGCACTTATCAAGATTGGAAGCTTGGTCGAGCCAAGCCACAAGCTGCTCGCGTTGTTATGAAGATGTTAGGTCAATTAGACGATGAAGAGATTATAAGAGCTGTGAGAAAAATCAACAAACTTGAGGATTAAAAAATGGGTGCACTTACAAAAAAAGAGAGAGATGGACTGGATGATGTGTTTTTATCCATCCATTCAAGAGAAGAAAAGTACCAAAAAATCAAAGAAATATCTAACTTAATTATTAATCATAATTCAAAACAAAAGCTAATAAACCTCTACAAACAGGCGAAATATGGACTAAAAGAAACAAAAATATCATATTTTTTAGAACAATACTACAAAAAGAAGAAAAATTTAAGCAAATAAACTATAAAGTATCTTTAGCTGAATTATTTCATGAAACACTTTATTTATGGAAGTTCGGGAAAAATTAATCAAAAGGTCAATCTATGAATAAAGCGCAATTCGTTGAACTGGTACAAGAGCAAGGTAATTATAAAACTAAAACAGAAGCTGAAACAGCTATAAAAGCTTTTACAGAGGCTGTAACTGAAGCATTAGTAAAAGGTGAAGACGTTTCTTTAGTAGGTTTTGGTAGTTTTGCAGCTGCATTACAAAAAGGTAAAAGTGGTAAAGTACCAGGTACTGACAAAACTTATACAACTCAAGATAAAATGGTTCCTAAATTTAAAGCTGGCAAAGGTCTTAAAGACCGCGTTGCAGCTGGTAAATAATTCTTTGAAGTATCATCTTAGTGATGGTACTTTAATCCTCAAATGAAAAATACTTTTTTTTCCTCTCTTTTTAAACAAGAAAAAGCTATAAAAAAAGAAGAAAGTAAAGTTCTTCAAACACTTAAAACATTACAAGAAAATAGTAATCTCACCATCTTTTTTGATGTAAGCATATACCATCACAAACAAAGCTATCATATTCCTCTAGTAATTTATGATGAGTATCGAGGACTCTATCTCTTTGAGGTAAAAGATTGGTCTTACCAAGATTTACAAGATGCAACAATCACAAAAGTAAAACAGCAA